>Ga0326721_10000055_pt1 | contig 92474 bp, 85 predicted proteins | sample SGPome_FD_203951 | JGI IMG/M metagenome (GOLD analysis project Ga0326721, IMG submission 203951) | Soil microbial communities from Southern Great Plains, Lamont, Oklahoma, United States - SGP_1_2016 | ecosystem: Engineered > Artificial ecosystem > Soil microcosm > Unclassified | place: USA... | reverse complement strand
GCGACCACGGAGGATGAAAGGACAGTGGTCGTGAGCGCTGATGCCACAGAATGAGCGGATCAGCCTCGCGCAGTTTGCGAGGCTTCCCGTAGTTGTTGCTGCGACTTCAGTCGCCGGTGGGGGGCCAAGCCGCGAACTTTCTATTCAGGCCGGCCACACAAACCGCACCCACACAACAACTTGCAGGCCGAAGGATCTATCGCCCGTGCCGCACGTGAATCGCCGAAGCGCACCACCGTCTGGGTGCGTTTCCACGATTCACGTGCGGATCACGCGATAGATCCTTCGGCCTGCAACCATCTGCACGAGGGAAACTTACGGTGTGGCCGGCCTCAGGATGACGTCGTCGGGGTTGAGCGTCGACTTCTGGGCGTCGGCCGTGCAGCCCTCTTCGTGTGAGAATTACCGCTCACGGCCGGTACGTGTCCATGAACTTGCCGACTACGTTGCCTTCCTCGCTGCCGTCCGGGCGCGTGATCAGCCAGTCGACGAGCTCCGGCTCGGGGAAGTCGTACGGCTAGCCGTACCGGAAGCCGCTCACCACCGAGATGCGGCTGTAGATGCGGCCGAAGATGCGCCCGTTCTCGATGCGGCCGACGGCCACGAACACCTGCTCCTCGTGCCCCGCCGCGTCGTGCAGCCGCGTGACGGCGAAGAACGACTGCCCGGCCGGCAGCCCGGCCAGGTACCGCGCCTTCGCCGCCGGATAGGTCGCCCGCGCGGAGTCCACGTACGGCTGCATCGCCCGGTCCATCCGCTCGACGGCTTCCCGCGTGGCCGCGTCCACCGGGCGGTCGGCGGGCGCGTTCGGCGCGAGCCGGGGGTCCTGTGCGCGCGCCGCCACGGGCGCGAGGAGGAGGGCGGAGAGCGCGGCCAGCTTCGCAGTCTGCTTCATCGGAATTCCATCAACGGGGGATCGAAGATCGGATCGACGGAAACGCGCGGGCCCGGCCGAACGTGACGAGGCCGGGCCCGCTGCGCCGCTTCCCATCTCCATCTCCATCTCCCCGCCGTTCATCGCCGCGGTTGCGTGGACACCGAGTCGGCCAGCTCGCGGCGGAAGCGGGCGGCCATCGCCGGCTGGCGCAGCGAGTCGTACACCGTGACCAGGTCCCTGCGCGCGGCCTGGAGCCAGCTGACCCCCGGCTCGGACTGCGCGGCCACGATGCCGTACCCGGCGGCCAGCTCGCGCTCCGCCTGGGCCCAGCGGCGCTCGCGGGCCAGCGTGCGCCCCAGCTTGATCCGCGCGATCCCGGTGTTCAGGTGCGTGGAGCCCTGCGCCCGCGTGAAGAGCGCGACCACGCCGCGGAAGCGCGCCTCGGCCCGGGCCAGCCGCCCCGTCTCCATCTCCACCCCCGCCAGGTTCGACTCGGCGATCCCCAGCATCTGGTGCCCGTTGCCGTACGCGTGGCGGTAGATGGCGGCCATGCGCGTGAAGTCCGTCTCGGCCGCGGCGTAGTCGCTGTCGGCCACCGCCAGGTGCCCCAGGTCGTTCAGCGCGGATGCGACGCGTGGATGGTCGGGCCCGTACACGCGCTCCTGGATGCGCAGCGCGCGCTCCAGCAGCGTCCGCGCCTCCGCGGCGCGCGGGCGGCCCTGGTAGACCAGCGCGCGCCCCAGCATGGTCGCGGCCGAGGCGACCTCGGGGTGGTCGGGGCCGTAGTAGGCCTGCATGATGGCCAGCGCCTGCCGGTACAGCCGCTCCGCGTCCCCGTAGCGGCCGCGCTGGAACTGCGTGGCGCCCAGGTTGATCAGCGCGTCGGCCACGGCCGGGTGCCGCTCGCCCAGCAGCTCGCGGTCCAGGGCCAGGATGCGGCGGTTCAGCGAGTCGGACCGCTCGTAGTGCCCGGCGTAGAAATGCGCGTCGGCCAGCTCGCGCAGGCCGAAGAGCACGTCGGTGCCGGCGGGGTCGCGCACGGGCGCCGGGCGCAGCGCCTCGTCCAGCGCGGCGATGGCGCTGTCGTAGGCGCCGCGCTCGCTCAGCACGTGCCCCAGCGCCGTTCCCGCGCGCAGCACCGCCGGGTGCGCGGGGGGAAGATGACGGCGTGTGACCATCAGCCCGTGGCGCACCAGCCGCTCGGCCTCGGGCATCCGCGCCTGGTCGGCGCGCAGGAGGCCGAGCGCCACCTCGCTCGCGGCCACGTCGGGGTGGTCGCCGCCGTACAGCCTGCGCCGCCGCGCGAGCGAGGCCTGCAGCAGCGTGTCGGCGCGCGGCAGGTTGCCCAGCGCCTGGTAGATGCCGCCCAGCGTCTGGTACAGCTCGGCCTGCACCGCCGGCTCGCTCTCCAGGAACCCCGCCTCCTTCACGCCGCGGTCCAGCAGCGTCACCACGCGCAGGGTGTCGGCGGGGCCCGCCGCCTCGCCGCCGCCGGCGAACAGCTCCAGCATGAACCCCTGGATGCGCTGCGTCCGCGCCGCCTCGGCCCGCGCGGCGTCGCGCGCGCCCGCCAGCCGCAGGGTGAAGAAGACGACCAGGGCGATGACCGCGAGGGCGGCAGCGGCCGCCGCGCCGGCCGGGCGCGCGTTGCGGCGCAGGAACTTGCCGATGCGGTAGCGCGCGGTGTCGGGCCGCGCCTCCAGCGGCTCGTCGGCCAGGAAGTGGTCCAGGTCGCGCACCAGCGCCTCGACGGTGCGGTAGCGGCGCTGCGGGTCCTTCTGCATCGCCGTCAGGCACAGCACGTCCAGGTCCTCCCACGCGGCGCGGCCGGGGTCGGGCGGCGCGTCGCTCTCCGTCTCCCGCGCCGTGCGGCGGAAGGCGAGCGACGGGCGCTCGGGCTCGCGCTCCAGCACCGCCATCTCCATCTCTCCCGGCGTGCGGCGCGACGCATCGAACGGGAGGCGGCCGGCCAGCAGCTCGTACAGCATCACCCCCAGCGCGTAGACGTCGGTGTGGACGCCGACGGGGTCGCCGCGCAGCTGCTCGGGGGCGGCGTACGCGGGCGTCATCAGCCGCAGCCCGGTGCGCGTCTGGTCCTCGGGCGCGTCCACGTTCTCCAGCTGCTTGCTGATGCCGAAGTCCAGCAGCTTCACCGCGCCCTCGGCCGTCACCAGCACGTTGCTCGGCTTCAGGTCGCGGTGCACGATGGCGTGGCGGTGGGCGAACTGGACGGCCTCGCAGAGCGCGCGGAAGCGGCGCAGGCGCTCGGGTACGGTGGCGCGGTGCCCGGCGCACCAGGCGGTGAGGGGGACGCCCTCGACGTACTCCATCACGAAGTACGGCGTGCCGTCGGGGAGGGCGGCGGCGTCGTGCAGCCGGGCGATGCCGGGGTGCGCCAGCCGCGCCAGCGCCCGCTGCTCGGTGGCGAAGCGGTCGCGGCGGTGGGGCGAGAGCCAGGCGTCGCGGAGGACCTTGATGGCCGCGAGCGTGCCCAGGTCCTCGCGCTCGGCCAGGAAGACCACGCCCATCCCGCCCTCGCCCAGCACGGAGCGGAGGCGGTACGGGCCGATGTTCTGGAAGATGGGGGCGCCGGCGGCGAGTACCGCCCGCGCGGCGCCGGGAAGGCCGCGGTCCAGCAGCGGCGCGGCGCCCTGGTCGGCGTCCAGCAGCTCCAGCACCTCGGCGGCCAGCGCATCGTCGTCGCCGCAGGTGCGCTCGAGCCACGCGCGGCGGCGGTCGGGGTCCAGCGCGCGCGCCTCGTGGAAGAGCGCGTCGATTCGTTCCCAGCGCACGGCGTCCATCGGTCGCTCCGCGTGCGGGTGGCCGGGGAGGGGGATATGGGGAGGCTTAGCCGGCCCGCCGAAGCTCCCGCGCGAGCCAGGCGCGCGCGGACCGCCAGTCGCGGTCCACCGTGGCCTCGGAGATCTCCAGCGCCTGCGCCGTCTCGGCCTGGGTAAAGCCGCCGAAGAAGCGCAGCTCCACCACCATGGCCTGGCGCGGGTTGATGCCGGCGAAGTCGCGCAGCGCGGCGTCCAGCGCCAGCAGCTCGCCGGAGGAGGCGTCGGCGGCGTCCAGCGCCTCGTCGAAGGTCACCATCGCCACGCCGCCGCCGCGCCGGGCCGCGTTCCGGCGCCGCGCGGCCTCGATCAGCACCTGCCGCATCGCCCGCGCGGCGAGGCGCTTGAAGTGCAGCCGCGACTCGGGGGTGATGCGCAGCGACCCGGCCAGCTTCAGGTACGCCTCGTTCACCAGCGCGGTGGGGTTCAGCGTCGCGGCGGCGTCGCCGCGGCCCACGTGCGCGGCAAGGCGGCGCAGCTCCTCGTAGGTCGCGCTGAAGAGGTCGTCCAGGGTGGACGCGGCGGGGTGGGGGGAGAGTGCCAAGTGCTGAGTCCTAAGTCCTAAGTCCGAAGTCCTAAGTGCTGAGTGCTGAGTGCTGAGTGCTGAGTGCTGAGTGCTGAGTGCTGAGTGCTGAACCCAGGCGGCTCCGGGAATGAATTCCCGGGCAACACGGGCACAAAGTCCCCGCGAGACTGCTGCCAGGCATCCGGGCCGCCGGGCAGCATCGCTCATGGGTGATTATCCCGGCTGAAACACACCATTCCCCGCGCGCCGGGAGTGAGGGGAGAGTCCGCGAAGGCGGACTTTGTGCTTTTGTTGCCGCGAATTCATTCGCCCCAACCGCGCGATGACGCTTTTCGGGGCGCGTTCGCGCAATGCGGATCGGGCCACCCGAACGGTGCCCGCCGCGCCGCATCTCCATCTCCCGAAAACGCGGTTGGGTCGGCTGCGTGGCTTCACTTCCCCACACCTCCACAACTCACCGGAGACACGCCCATGACCGCCTCGTCCCTCCGCCGCGCCGCCCTCGCCTGCGCCATCGCCGTCGCGGCTGCCGCGTGCAGCTCGCACGTGAAGGGGAAGTACGCCTCGCCGAACGGCCTGATGAGCATCGAGTTCAAGGGCGGAAAAGCGTACGTCGAGATGCCGATGGGGACCACCCAGACCGACTACGAGGAAGACGGCGACCGGGTGATCCTGAAGAACGACGGCGGCAACCTGGTGCTCACCCGCAACCACGACGGGTCGCTCTCCGGCCCGATGGGCGACATGAAGTTGGTGGACGACTGAAGAAGAAGTCCTAAGTCCTAAGTCCTAAGTCCTGATTCGGTTGATAGTTGTGCGCGGCCGACCATTGACTCACCCACCATCCCCAACTCCCACTTGGGACTTAGGACTTAGGACTTAGGACTTAGGACTTAGGACTTAGGACTTAGGACTTAGGACTTAGGACTCAGGACTTCCCCGCGCCACACCAAACCGCCCCATCCCGGCAAGTGCCCGGCCATCGGCGTGGTGCGGTGGAAACCTCCGCCAGTGCGAGAAGAATGTCGCCGGCGCGAACGCGAACACCTCGGGCGAGGCCGCCCGAGGTGTTGTCTTTCCGCGCCATCTGTCACTCCGCCGCTACGCGCGCCGGGCCGGAGACTGGAGATGCTGGCTGTCGCCCGGCGCGAGCGGGGGCGCGTCGGCGGGCGGGCGCGGGGTGGACGGGGTGTCGCCGATCAGCGCGTAGAAGTCGCCCCACAGCCGGGCGACCGGGGCCAGCGCGTGCGTGTCGACGAACATCGTGCCGTCGGCCAGCGGCAGCGCGTCGGAGATGCGGACGCGCAGCACCTCGCCGATCACCAGCGTGTTGGCGGCGCCCTCCAGCTCCACGTGCTTGAACAGGCGGCACTCCAGCACCGCGGGCGCGTTCGCCACGTACGGCGCGCCGACCGACTCGGCCCAGGCCATCGGCACGCCGGCGTGCGCGAACTCGTCCGTCTCCGGCGGATATTCGCCCGAGGTGTGGTTCATCGCCGCCAGCTGGCCTTCGGTGGCCACGTTCACGCAGAAGGCGCCCGTCTCCAGGATGTTGCGCAGCGAGTCCTTGGGCCCGTTGCGCCGGTGGCCGATGGAAACGCCCACCAGGAACGGCGTGGGCGAGAGCGCGGAGAAGTAGCTGAACGGCGCCAAGTTCGGCCGCCCCTCCGCCGACCGCGTGGACACCCACGCCACCGGCCGGGGCACCACCAGCGACGTCAGCAGCTCGTACCGCTGCCGCGGCGTGATCGCGGAGGTGTCGAGGATCATGGAGATGCGGCCGTCATCCGCCCGGCGCCGCGACGGCTTCGGCGAGCCAGGCGCGGGCGTCCCGCGCCTCGTCGGGGGAGATGCCGTGGCCGATGCGGTAGTCGCGCTCCGTCAGGTCGGCGCCCGCGCCGCGGAGAAGCGCGCGCCCTTCGATCGCCAGGTCGAAGGGGATCTGCGGGTCCATCGTCCCGTGCCCCCAGAAGAACCGCGTCCCGGCCACCGCCTCCGGCGTGACGCGGACGGACGGGTGCTGCGCGAGGAAACCGCTGAAGTTCATCACCAGCGGCACCGCGCCGGGGTTGCGGAGCGCGTACGCCATCGACATCACCCCGCCCTGGCTGAACCCGCCCAGCACCAGCGGCCCGGTGCGCACCGGCAGCGCGGCGGGGATCTCCGCGAGGAATTCGGCGAGCTGCGCCTGCGAGCCGTCGAAGCTCTCCGGGTCGGGGACGTTGCGGCCCAGGAAGCGGTACCACGCCCAGCCGGGCCCGTACCCCCACGGCATCCCCGGCCACGGCGCCTCGGGGCACACCACCACCGCGTCCGGCGCCAGCGCCGGCGCGAGCCCCATCAGGTCGAAGCGGTCCGCCCCGCGCCCATGCATCAGCACCACGAGCGGCGCGCCGTCGGTCACGTGCGGGGGGATGACGGTTTCGTATTTCAGCATCGAACCAGGGTGCGAAAGTGCGAAGGTGCGAAAGTGTGTTCGAAGCGCCGAAATCCGTCACCCGGGAAGTCCGCGAAGGCGGACTGCGTGCCGTTGTAGCCGCGAGTTCACTCGCATTTTTCGCACGATTGTCGTCTACCGACCACAGTCACTGACCGGAGTCAGTCTTCGATTCCGCCGATCCGGTAGCCCGCCCCGTCGCCCGGTCGTACGGCACGATGTGCTCCCACTCGCTCGCGTCGGAGCGGGCGACGACGGCCACGACCGGCTCCGTCTCGCTCGCGTTGAACACCTCGTGCGGCACGCCGGGGGCGATGAAGATGAAGTCGCCCGCCTCGTTCTCCACCACCTGCCGCAGCCCGTCGCCGTACTCGTGGCGCACGCGGCCCTCCAGGATGAAGAGCATCACCTCGAAGTCCACGTGGATGTGCGCGTAGGCCACGCCGCCGGGCGGGATGGTGGCCACGTTCATCGACAATTGCTTCGAGCCGACGTTCTTGGCGCTCATCCCCGTGCGGTAGCGGATGCCGTTCCACCCGCGCACGTTGCCGCCGCCGCGGATCACGAAGATGCCGTCGTGCCCCTCCACCGGCGCGCGCAGGTCGGCGCCGTCGTCGCGGGGCAGGGTCGCTGGATCGCTCATGATGGGTTCGATGCGCTGGGGTTACCGCGACGCCGCGGTGCAGGTGGCGGTGCCGCTGCTGCCCACCGGCGAGCGGCCGATGGCGCTGATCCCGCCCACGATCAGCAGGAGCGCGAGCACCACGCCGACCAGCGCGACCGTGTGCGCACGGCGCCCGTCCGTCTGCTTGCGCGCGTAGACGCTGCATCCGTGCGCCGCGACGGCCGCCAGGATCATCATCGCCAGGTGCCCCATCAGCGCGGGGTAGAAGCAGCCGAGGACCACCATCACGATCCCCAGCAGCACCTGCAGGTCCATCACCCCGGTGAACACCGCCATGGAGATGCGCGACGGCCGCTCGTACGGCCTGCGCCCGAACACCCCCAGCGCCAGCACGATCAGGGCGACGACGCCCGCCAGCAGCACCAGGAAGCGCAGCCCCGAATGCGCGTGGAAGATATGGTTGATCATCGGTCCTCGTGGGTTGGGTGGAGGGCGACAATGTAGCGGGATGGTGCGAAAGTGCGAGAGTGCGAAAGTGCGAGAGTGATTCGGCGCGCGTGGCGATCTTCCGCCGCGCGCGCCGATGGTCTTCCTGAACCTCTCTCGTAGACCAAGCGTCGCCCCGCTATGGTCCCCACGCCGAAGACGTCATCCTGAGGCCGGCCACACCGCAACCCGTATCCGCACAATCCTTTGCAGGCCGAAGGATCTATAGCCCGTCAAGCACGTGAATCGAGGATTCACGGGGATGGGTCCTGCTGACGTTCGATCGCATCGCGGATACCGAACCGGAGGCACACTTCCAAGCCGAATGCCGGCTGACGTGCTGGACCGGCTATAGATCCTTCGGCCTGCAAGTGCTTGTGAATGCTTCGATTATCGCGTGGCCGGCCTCAGGATGACGTCCCTTGGGGACATGTGACAACTGCTCCTGCACCGGTCCCGCATCACTCCTCCGCGCCGCTCCGTGCCGCGGTGAACGGCGGCAGCTGCTCGCCGAAGTCGTCGGTCTTCAGCGTGCGCGGGCAGGGGCGGTCGCAGCGCTGGCCGCCCTCGCCGGCGACGCAGAGGAGCGCGTATTCCTGCCCCGTCCACCGCCAAACGCCGTGGCAGAACCCCGGCCCGCCCGCCAGCACGTCGGTGAACCCCTGCGAGTGCGAGGGAAGGGGATACAGCCCGCCGTTGAAGTTCAGGTTCATCCGCCACGCCCCGGCCGCGCTCCGGATGAACACCCAGTTGAACCCGCCCGCCATCCCGCCCACGCACGTCCCCTGCGCCTCCACGTGCACCTCGGGCACGGCATCGCCGTTCAGGTCCACCAGCCGCGCGGACATCTCCGTGTCCTCGCATCCCATCACCGTGTACGTCGCGGCGCGGCCGTTCCAGCTCAGGCCGTCGCCGCCGAGCGTGCGCACCATCTCCGCCTGCAGCGCCTGCTTCATCGGCGCGGCGAGCGGGAGCGGGGCGACGAGATGCGCCACCGCGGCGGCGGCGCCCTGCGCGCGGGCGTGGAGCGGGAGGAACGCGATCGAGGCGACGGCGAGGACGAAGACACGCAGCTTCATGGCAGCCGATCCGGAGAAGGGAGAGGATGAACCGCGGAGGTGGCGACCCGCATTGCGAAATTATTCCCGCGAACGCGTCATCTCCAGCATTTCCTCTCATGGAGAGCTCGGATAGCACCGAGCAAGCGCCGGGTGACGAATTTCGGTGCGCTTCGAACGCACTCTCGCACTCTCGCACTCTCGCACTCTCGCACTTCGCACTCTCCCGGAGCCGCGATCAGACGTCGCCGGCACTCAGCTCCTCGTTCGCGTCCTGCACCGCGTCGATCGTGGGCTGCTGCTCGGCGTCGGCCACCTCGCCGATCTCCGCCAGGCACGCGGGGTCGATCCACCCGTTCCCGGCGGCGTGGCGGGCGGCGGTCACGGTGTCGTCGGCCAGGATCAGCGAGCTCCCCGCCTTCTCCACCTCGCCCGCCAGCGCGCGGATGGCCTCCACCCGCTCCGGCGCGCGGCTGACGTTGCGGATGTACACGGCCAGGATGCGCTCCGGATGGTCGTGCACCGCGCGGTGGTAGATCTCCGGGTCCTCCTGCCCGCTGTCGCCCACCAGGATGAAGGGGAGGGCGGGGAAGGTGTCCAGGATGTTGCCGATGTGCCGCAGCTTGTGCCCCGAATGCCCGCCCGGCCCGGGATCCACCGGCGAGATCCCCCAGTCGCGCAGCAGCAGCGGACCCAGCGGGATGCGGCGCAGCTCCAGGAACTCGGCCAGTGCGTCGTACAGGTTCCAGGGGCTGCTGCTGACGTAGAACACCGGGTTGTGCGCCGCGCCGTCCCCCCCACGCTCCAGCGCGCGGTAGAACGGGGCCACGCCGGGAAACGGCATCCGCGTGTGCGCGTTCCCCAGCAGGACGTTGCGCGCCATCCGCAGCCGCGAGGCCACGTCGGTGCGCACCACGGTGTCGTCGATGTCGCTGATCACCCCGAAGCGCGCGGCGGGCGAGGGAACGCGCACCGGCGCCGTGGTGCGGAACGGCTCGCCGCCGTCCACCGGCTCCAGCAGCTCCATCTCCACCTCCACCCACCCGGTCGGGGAAGCGAGCGGGGGATGGGGATCGGTCCAGCACTCCACGTACCCCTCGCGGTCGGCCCGCAGCTCCTGCTCGCCGCCGGGGTAGCGGACCCGCACGCGCGCGCCGGGGATCTCGTCGCTCTCGAAGCGCTGCAGCGTGGCGGCCAGGTTCAGCCACACGCTGTCGCGCTCGCGGGCGCGGGGCGCGGGGGCGCCGCGCAGCACGCGCGCCTTCACCCACGCGCGGTCCGGGCGCCCGAAGCCGCGGTACGGCTCGATGCGCGGGCGCCGGTCGCCCGTCATCCCCAGCCGCTCGCGCTGCTCCGCCAGCTTGTCTTCCACCCGGTCGGCGAACTTCGCCAGGTGCCGCCGCCACTCCGCCACGCGCCCGATCCTTTCCCCCGTGAGTTTGATGATTCCGCTCTGGTGAAACGTTCGTGCCGCGTCCCCGCATGCGAAAGGCCGCGGCTCGTCGCCGCGGCCTTTCGCTCGCCGTCACCGCTCGCCCCGGAGAGGCCGGGACGCCCGCGGCTAGGGCGTGACGGAGATGGTGGTGGGATACCCCGCCGCCGCCAGCTGCTGCGTGTTCAGGGTCGTTCCGTTCCCCGCCCGGTCCTGGACGCTGGCGAGCGCCACCGTCCAGGCGCCGGTCTCGGCGGCGTTGAAGCGGAAGGCGCACGCTCCGGTGGCGCTGGGGGCGTTCAGCGGCACTCCCATCGTGCACTGCCGCGTCTGCGTGCCGCCGTCGCGCCGCAGCGTCGCGGTCATGAAGAAGAGCCCGCTCCCCGCGTCGGTGGCGGAGAGCGACAGCCGCACCGAGTCGGCGGTGTTCGCCGCCACGGTGGGCGAGGAGAGGGAGAAGCCGGTGACGGCGGGAGGCGCCGTGTCTTCCTGCGGCGAGACGACCTCGATGGCCGTGGGGTACCCGGCCGCCTGCAGGGCGGCGGTGGAGAAGGTGCGTCGGTTCCCGCGCACGTCCTCGAGCAGCACCTGTTCCACCACCCACGCCCCCGCCGGCGCGAAGGCCGGGAAGTTCAGGTAGCAGCCGTACACGTTGCTGAAGCCGCTGATGCTCGGCAGCCCCGACTCGCACCCCAGGGCGTTCCCGGTGCGCGTGCTGCGCGCGACCACGCGGACGCGCGCGATCCCCGAGCCGGTGTCCGTCACCGCCACGTTGACCACCGCCGCGGTCGAGCCGGCGGTGGCCGTGGGCTGCGGGATGGACAGGCTGTCGAGAACGGGCCCCGTCTCGTCGCCGGGGTTCTTCACCTCGATGCGCCACGGGGCGCCCGCCGCCCGCAGCGCGGCCGTGCTCACGGTGCGGTCGCGCCGGTAGTTGTGCAGGTTCACGCCCTGCACCACCCAGGCACCCCGGATCATCCATCCCGGCATCACCATCCTGCACTCGTACACGCCGTCGTCCGCGGTCCCCGACACCAGCGTCACGTCGGCGCAGAACCAGCCGTCGCTGGTGCGCAGCGGGCTCTGCACGTCGAGGGTCAGGAAGTAGAAGGACGCGTGCGCGTTCTTCACCCCGATGCGGAAGACCAGGGAATCCACCTCGGCCAGCACCGTGCCGGGAAGGACCTCGAAGCTCACCAGCGTGGGCCAGGTGACGGCGGGATCCGCCGTCACCAGCAGCTCCGCGCGCCCCGCGCGGTCGCCACTGGTGGCGGTGATGGTGGCCGCTCCCTCGGCCAGCGCGGTCACCAGCCCGGCGCTGTCCACCGTGGCCACCGCGGGGTTCGAGCTCCACCACCGCACCGGCGGCCCCGCCGCGGCGCGCCCGGTGACGCCGCGGAGCACGCCCTCCATCCGCTGCGTCTCGCCCACCGCCAGCGACGGGGCGATGGGCGTCACGCTCACCCACCCGGCCTCCGCGAACACCGGCGCGGCCACGTACACCGTGAAGGCGAACGACACCACCGTGGCCGGCACGTGGAAGCGCCACTCGCGGGGCGCGGTGGTGTCGCCGGGAACCAGCGGGCCGGCGTAGCGGAAGTACGGCTGCACCCCGGCGGTGAACGCCCCCTCGCCGTCGGCGTTGTCCACGGTGACCACGCCGGAGCCGTCGGTGGTGGTCGGCCCGGCGTGGAAGAACACGCGCACCCCTTCCGCCGCCGCGTTCACGCCGTCGCGGGTGCCCAGCGCCTGGCCGGTGAGGTTCTCCACCGTCACGTTCGAGCTGAGCGTGCCGCTGGCCTCGTCGTACTTCGTGCCGCTGGACGCCAGCCGCACGTTCACCCCCTGTCCCCCGAAGATGGCGGCCCGCGCGCCGGCCGCGCCCGGCGCGCCCGCGCAGGTGAGCGTGCCCTCGCGCACCCGCACGGTGCACTGCAGCGCCGCGACGGCCGCGGGCGGCTCCGCGGCGGCGGGCGGCGCCAGGGGGCTGCGGTCCGTGCAGGCGACGGCGGCAGCGAGCACGCCGCCGAGCGCGCAGGCGGCGAGGAACGATGTGGAACGGGTCATCGAGGGAAGCTCCTTGGCGGTGGGGCCGAGGGAGTAGGACCGGGGAAGGGGAGCATTCGCGGGAACAGCAGTTCCGCGCCGAATGATAGCGCCCCGGTCCGCCCGCGGAAAGAATTTCCATCCGGGAGCGGTGCCGGACGCGAGCGGGGCCGCGGATTGCTTCCGCGGCCCCGGTATCGTCCATCGCCGATTGATCCCAGATCCGGGAGATCAGCTTCTGCATCCGCACTGCACCTCACCCGACATCATCCTGAGTGTTGAGCGCTAATGCTGGGCACCGAGCGGACCAGCCTCGCGCAGTTTGCGAGGGATTCCGCCATATCAGCGTAAGCGGTTGCTTTGCAAGGCGCTTAGCTTTCCGCTCGGTGCCTGCTGTCGGTTCTGGCTGTCGGTTGGCTTAGGCCGCCCTTTTCACGCTGTTGCGGCGTGGACTGGTCGGGCCTTGGCGCCTCGGCGATCCCACGCAAGCGCAAGGAGCAGCCTTCGGACTGCCCCTGCGCTGTTGCCTAAAGATCGGGCCTGCCTGTCAGCCATCAGCAGTATGAGGGACCCGTCCAGACCGTGCAGGAATCCCCGTAGCACGTGCCTTGACCGCACGTGCCCTCGCACGAGTAGTCGCAGGTGCCATAGCACGAGTACTCGCACGTGAAGCACGTCGCGCCGAAAGTTGGATCGTTCGGGGGGAGCTTCCAGCAGTTGACATTCTGGGAATCGTTAACGACCGCATGGGCGTGGACGGTCCCGCCTTCCCGTCGCTGGACGGGTGAAGGCTCAAACGACTCGACGCGCAGCGTGTCCAAATCCAGAGTCAGCTTCTTCATGTAATCGTTCTCCTTGATGAGGGATGAAGCGGCCGTGCCCTTGCCGCCAAAGGTGAGGGTAAATTCTATGTCGGGAAAGTATCTTGCACAAGGCGACAATTATAACTCAGTCGGTGACCGCGATCGAGCCGTGGCGGCGGCGCTCTGCTGGTTCCACCCGCCAAGGCCTTTCAGCGACGATGGGACAAGACGGGAGAAAGCGGCCCGCCGGGTGATTTTCTCGCGGGCTCTGCTGTCGGTTCTTCTGTCGATTGTTGCGGCAAGATGCTGGATTCAGTTCGGGATCGTGTACGGGTTGCGCGCGCACACCAAAGGAATTACGCCGTTTCCGAGCATCTTGCTGCGTTCAGCTGGTATTCACGTAATCTGCGAGGCTTTCCGTAGTTGTTGCTGCGACTTCAGTCGCCGGTGGAGGGAGCCAGGCCGCGAGCTTTCCATTCTTCTCTCGGAGGCCGGATGATCGATCCACCGAGGCGCTCCGTCCCGCCGCTCACCCATGCAGGTCGGCGCCTTTCCACTCGCGCGGGGCGTCGGAGATGGGCTGGAGGATGAGGTAGCTGGCCACGATCATCCCCATCAGCACGATCACGCTGAGCCCCTGGCCCACGCGCGGCGCCATGTGCAGCAGCTGGATGGTGACGTAGGTGGACGCGGCCCACAGCACCGGGCCGGTGATGGCGCTGAAGCGGCCCACCATTCCGTACAGCCCGTAGAACTCGCCCACGCGCGAGGGCGGCGTCAGGCGCAGCATGTACGGACGGTCGCTCGCCCACACGCCGCCCAGCGAGAACCCGGCCGAGGCGGCCACGAGGAACAGGCACCAGAGCGGGAGGCCCAGGATCCCCACCGCGCCGGCCAGCGCGAACACCCCCATCCAGGCGCGCAGCACGTAGTTCAGCGTGCGCCTGGGCCCCAGCCTGTCCGTCAGCCATCCCCAGAAGAACCCGCCCGCCACCGCGAAGGTGATGGCGAAGAGCATGATGAACTGGCTGGTCTTCTGCCCCTGCGCCTCGTTCATCCCCGTGCTGACCGCCACGTTCACCGTGTACAGCGCCATGATGGAGATGACGGTGTTGATCGAGTCCGTGTAGAACACGCGGCCCACCAGGAAGCGCACCAGCCCGGGATACTGCGCCCCCGACTTCAGCGTCCGCACCGTCTGCGAGGTCGAGTCCCTCACCATGGCCCAGCCGATCGGCCGCGGCCGCGGGTTTCCGCGCTCGCGCACGAACAGGAAGCAGGGGATGGAGAAGAGCAGGAAGGCAATGGCGATGGCCAGGAAGAGCCGCGGCTTGTCGGCCGTCCCCAGCTTCAGCCCCAGCGCCACCGCCAGGTACGAGCCCAGGTAGCCGATCCCCACGCCGATCCCCCCGACCTTGCCGCGGTTGTCCTCGGTGCTGACCTCGGGGAGCATGGCGTCGTAGAACTGCGTTCCCGCCTGGTACGCCACGTTGGCCACCACGAAGCACGCCGCGGTCGCCCAGTACCCCGCCCGCGCCAGCAGCGCGGTGAAGACGATGCAGACGAGGGTGCTGGCGACCAGGAACGGCATCCGCCGCGGCGCCCGGTCCGTCATCGCGCCCAGCAGCGGGGAGACGAGGAAGATGATTCCCATCGAGAAGGCGGTGATCAGCCCGTAGGTGCTGTCGGCCCGCTGCGCCCCCACCTGGTCGCGCACCCAGAGCGAGAAGTACAGCGACACCACGCCCATGGAGAAGATGGTGTTCGCCAGGTCGTACAGCACCCACCCGGCCACCGCCCGCTTCGTGATCAGGTGCGGCACCCGGTGCGGCGGGTACACCGGCGTGGGCTCGGATACGATTTCGGCTTCGAGCATGGGGATGGGTGCGAGAGTGCGAGGGTGCGAACGTGCGAGAGTGGAACGGCGGGCAGGCCACCGGGAAGATAGTGCCGCGTGCGGCGATCCGGAAACAGAACGGAAACACTCAGGCGCCGCGCGGAGAAAGCCCCGGCCTTGCCATCAGGAGAAGTGTCAGAAGGAGCGTCGGCTAGCCGTTAGCTGTTCAGGGCTGAACGACGGGCCTCCACCACGGCGAGAGAGGAGGATAGAAAGGACCAGGAGGATCGCGGCGGGGCCTACTCCCCTCTGCGGGAAGGCGCGGCAATCATGCCGAGCCTTATGGAACCTCACGTTTGATGGAGAGATCCCTATGCGGAAAATCCTTAGTTTGCAGGCGGTGCGGTTGCCATCCCGGCTTGTGACGATTGCCGTCATGATGCCGCTTCTCGCATGCTCCGATGCGATCACCGGCCCGCATCGCGCTCCGGGTAGCACCTTGGCGGGGACGACCGTCACACTCCCCGGAATCACCGCGACCGAGTGCCAGTACGGAGGCGAGTATCCGAACTGCAAGTCGGCTCCCATCGACTCCGGGTCCGACCCGAACGCGCCTCCCCCGCCGCCTCCGCCATCGACCTCGGGAGGATCAACGGGCGGAACGACTCCGCCGCCCGATTCCACGGACGCGGGGAGCATCGGCGAGTGCGAACCTCAGAACGCAGGGGCACTCTCGGATGGAGACGCCATGCCCCCGGAGTGTACGGACAAGGCTTCGCGTGCATGTCCGGCCGTCATGCTCGGGAAGGTGATCACCGCAGGCATCGGGGTTGCCGGAATCCTTCATACCTTCAAGTTCGAAGGTCCGCTGACGAGGTCCGGCCTGCCGAACTCTCCCGCTCGGTATGCGGTCCAACCCACTTCCAGCGAAGACACGTGGTGGATCGCCGAATCGGGTTGGATAGCCGTGAACTGTTACGGTGTTTTTATCCCTATGGGCGCGGGGAAGCGCATCTGGGTCGGCGAGGCCTCGTACGCAGGGCAGAGTGACTTGCACATGGTCATGGGGCCGGGGCACCCCTCCTTCTAAGTCGCCCTATGAACCTCGCAGGGGAGCATCTTTCGATGGCGCGACGGAACTGGATTGCGGAATTCACGGAGCGCGATGTGCGCGCCGCCCTGGCGCTCGTCGGCACGCCTGACTCGGCGTCTGCCGTGGCGGCCGAGTTGTATGCACTTCCGGAAACGGAGCAGGTGCACCTGGAGTGGGTCTACGACGCCCTGCTTCTGGTCTCGTGCGTTTCGGACGATCTGGCCCGGCGGGTCATCGATCTCTTCGCCCCGGCAGACGAGGATGGCCGCTCGCGCATGCGGGTGGACCAGGCGCAGTTCGGTGCCGCCTTACGGGGCGAACGGCCGGGATGGACGGTGTGGGAGATCGGGGACGTCGTTCGCGACCGCCGGCAGGACTGCGCGGTGACGGCCGCTTTCCGGGCGGAAACCGGGCGCCGCGAGAACCTGATTGGCGCCTTCACCCAGCCGGAGCTGGAGATGGCGCTGTCGCAGGTGGGAGACTCGGATGCCGCCGCACGCCTCGCGCACGAAGTCTACAGCATCCCGCCGGACGAACAGGGCGACTACGACTGGACCGATCTTTCCCTGTGGTTGTTCTCGCTGGTGTCGCGGGAAATCGGGGAACGAGTCCTGACGACATTCGGCACGGTGTCCGATCGGGCCGAGCACATTCGGGAGATGCAGCGGGTGTTTCGCTCGCTTCGGGAGAGCGGCGAGCTGAGAGAACGCCTCGGGGCGGTGCGGTTCCAGGACCTCGTCCGCCTCGCCCCGACGGTCGGGTCGGGGGGCGTGGAGTAGGGCAATCCTCGCCCAAACCATGTTTCTACGTATGAGATGAAGATCGCCCGCCCCGGCACGAAGCCCGGGGCGGGCGAGATCTTCATCTACCGAAAAAACCGGCCGAGGCTACTGCGCGGAGGCGACCTGCTGCGGGCCCTGCAGCGCCTCGTACGCGGCCAGCACGCGGCGCAGCGCGGCCTTCTCGGTGGCGGTGATGTTCCGGTCCTGGCGGTACTGCTGGCCGTTGTAGCGCAGCTTGGCCGTGTTCGAGCTGGCCACCGCGCGCAGCATGCGCATGTCGTCGTCGGTCACGTTGGCGTCGTACCACTCCCACACGTCGCCCTCGCCGTTGTCGCGCTCCACCTTGAAGTGGCCGCCCGGGTCCACGGTGAACTGCTGCCCGTCGGCCAGGACCTCGAAGGTCTGCACGAACAGCCAGTTGTCGCCCGAGTAGCGCAGCAGCATGCGCAGGTACGGGTCGCCGCCCTGGTCGCTCTTGCCGATGTACGCCTGGAAGGCGTTGCTGTTGGCGTACTCGGGGTAGCTGCGGTCCTTGTACCAGGTCACGTGCTGGAACTCGTCGTGCTCCTTCTTCAGCTGCGCCACGGCGCGCTGGCCCGCCTGGGCGCGGCGGGCCTGGTCGGCCGCGCGCACGCGGCGCCCCTCGGCCTTCCACTCCGCCATCCCCGGCGTGTCGTCCCTGCCGTACTGCAGCACCAGCATGATCACCGAGTCGCGCTGCGCCTCGGGCAGGTTCCTGATGTCGTCCTTCTTCACCCGGCCGAAGGTCTCGGCGGCCCGGGTCTCGTGGACCTTCTTCTGCGCCGGGTCTACGGCCTGGGTGGTGCCGCCGTTCCTGGGGCCGTCGGAGCTCCCGGCCGCCAGCGCGGCGAAGGCTGCGAAGGCAGCGAGAGAGAGGGCGTGGCGTGGCGTGAGCATTCGCGTAGGTACAGGAGGTGGAGGGGGATGGCCGAGGCGAGCGCGCCCAGCCAGAAGTCCGCGGGGTCGAACGTGCCGGGAACGATCCCGGCGAGCTGGGCCAGCTCGCTCCCCAGCGAGAGCGCGGGCCCCAGCGCGATCCAGAACGCCGCCTGCCGCACCGGCTTCCCGCGCCAGATGAGCGCCATGCAGGCCACGAACGCGTACACCCACAGCGCGTCCGGCAGGCTGAACAGCATCCACCCCGGCAGCCGGATTCCCGCGACGACGGCACGCGCCGACGCGAGGGCGCCGTCCAGCGACGCGGCCTCCATCCACCTGAACACCCGCAGCCGCGGCGAGCGCCACAGCAGGTACACGGCCGAGCCGAGGGCGATGGGCAGCACCACGTGCCACGCGAGCGCGCCGCGTGGAACTGAGCCGGTGTCTTTGCGGGAAGCCTGGGGCAACTGCGGGGGGGCGGATCGGGATGGGAACGTCTGGAGAGGCGGCCACAACGCTAACACCCAACGCGCGCGGCGGCCAAGCCGGCGGGACAAACTGCAACCTTGAGCGTAGCAGACGACGGAATCTCTACACGCGCACCTCTTCCCACAGCGTGTGCAGCCGCCGGGCGAGGTCGGCCTGGCGGGCGCGCAGCTCGTCCAGCTCGGCGCGGCGGCGGGTGCGCAGGAAGAAGCGCCGCGCCTGCGCCGTCGCCTCGGCCCATCCCTCCGTCACGCGCAGCGCCACGAAGCCGGCCAGCGGCAGGGCGAAGAGCGTGCACAGCCCCGCGACCCATCCGAATCTCCATCCCACCACGGTGGCGACGGCGATCGTCCACAGCAGGTGGAATAGGCCGCCCACCAGCAGCTTGAAGGTCGCGCGGACGTCGCGGTACTCCACCTGCCGCCGCTCGAGGATGCCCGTGAGACGGTAGGGGATCCAGTAGACGAGGATGCCGAGCGCGGCGACCGGCGCGCCCAGCCCGAAGAAGGCGATCTGCCGTCCCGTCCACCCGATCGCGGCGTCGGCGCGGGGGCTGGCCTTCAGCTCCGCGGGGGTGAGGCCCAGCACGCGCAGCACGCGCCCGTGCGCCGCCACGTCCCTGGCGACGCGACGCCACTCCGGCCGCCCCTCCGCGCGGACGCGCGCCAGCCCCTCGGCCGCCTCGACCTGGCGTGCGACGCGCGCGTCCGCGGCCGCCTCCACCGGCAGCTCGGCGGCGTACACGGCCTCGGCCATCTCCACCAGCGGGCGGTCGTCCCAGCGCTCCAGGTTCACCGTCACCTCGTGCAGCGACTCGTCGATGCGGCGCGTGAGCTCGCGCACCGCGTCGCGGTCGTCCGGCGACGTCCCCGCCAGGTCGTCCCACGCCACCGCGTCGCCGACCACGGCGACGGCGTCGGAGCGGAAGGTCTCCTTGGCGCGGAAGGAGAGGCCCACGGGGACGAGGGGGAAGGCGCCGCCCGTCCGCAGCGCCGCGCCCAGGGCGATGCGCGCGGCGCCGGTCTTCAGCGGGACGAGCGACGGCTCGCTGTGGCTGGTCCCCTCGGGGAAGATGCCGACCGCGGCGCCCTCCGCCAGCGCGGCCCAGACGGCGCGGAAAGTGTCGTCGTTCTGCGCCGTCGGGCCCACCTGCGCCTGGTCCTGCTGGCGGTAGACGGGGATCGCCCCCGCGCCCTTCGTCAGCCAGCCGATCACCGCCATGTCGAAGAGCGGCGCCTTGGCCAGGAAGCGCACCGGCCGGCGGGCGACGGCGACGACCATCCCCGGGTCCAGCAGCGAGTTGGGATGGTTGGCGACCAGCAGCACCGGCCCGCGCCGCGGCACCCGCTCGCCCGAGATGGTGAGCCGGTAGAACAGCTTCAGCGCGTTCCGGGAGAAGGAGGAGAAGATCGGGAGGAGCCACACGGGCGGGATGCGGGCGGGAGATGGCAGGATCGCGGCTGACACGGCCCGGTCTGGACCGCCGGGTTAGATTCTACGGATGGAAGCGACCCAGAGGAACCCCGCCCCCCGCGGCCGCGCCGCGCGCCCGTTCACGCCCACGCCCTTCCGCCCGGCGCGCTGGCTCCCCGGCCCGCACGCGCAGACCGTGGCGGGGCGCTATCTCCGCCCGCGCACCGGCGTGGAATACCGCCGCGAGCGCATCGACACGCCGGACGGCGACTTCCTGGACCTGGACTGGGCCACCGTCCCCGGCCGCCCCGCGCCGGCTAGGGACGCGCCGCTCGTCGCCGTGGTGCACGGGCTGGAGGGGAGCGCCCAGTCCCTCTACGTGCTGGAGACCTGCCGCAAGCTGTGGGACCGCGGCATCCGCTCCGTGGCGATGAACTTCCGCTCGTGCAGCGGCGAGCCCAACCGCCTCCCGCGCTTCTACCACGCCGGCGACACGGGCGACATCGCCCACGTGCTGGAGCTGATGGCGGCGCGGAACCCGGGCGTGCCGCTGGGCGCCGTCGGGTTCTCGCTGGGCGCCAACGTGCTGCTGAAGTACCTGGGCGAGCGCGGGGGGGATGCGGGGGTCCGCGCCGCCGCCGCCATCTCCATCCCCTTCGACCTGGGCGCGGGGGCCGACGGGCTGAACCGCACGCGGATGGGGAGGCTGTACACGCGCGCCTTCATCCGCCCGCTGCAGGCCAAGTACCGCCAGAAGCGCGGGCTGATCGGCGGCGCGGTGGACGAGCGGCGGGCGTTCGGCGCGCGCAGCTTCCGCGAGTTCGACGACGCGGTGACGGCGCGGCTGCACGGCTTCAGGGACGTGGACGACTACTACGGCCGCAGCAGCAGCGCGCAGTTCCTCCCGCGCGTCGCCGTCCCCACGCTCCTGGTGCACGCCGCCGACGACCCGTTCGTCCCGGCCGAGGCCATCCCCCACGCCGCCATCGCCGCCAACCCTTCGCTCGTCGCGGCGATGACGGAGCACGGCGGCCACGTCGGCTTCATCGCCGGCACCCCGTGGGCTCCCGAGTTCTGGGCGGAGGCCGAGGCGGCGAGGTTCCTCGCGGGGGAACTGAAGTGCTGAGCTGCGGCGAAGCGGCTCCGATCGTCGTTTCGTTGCGGGGGCGGCTCCATGCGAGCACTCAGCACTTGGCACTTGGCACTTGGCACTTAGGACTTAGGACTTAGCACTTCCCCTCTGGCACGCCCCTCGCACGAATCTCCGTCCGATGATGCCGGTCCAGTCCCCGCCCCAGCCCCCGATAACCGTGCGCAGCGCCACCGTCGAGGTGCTGCGCATCTTCGACGTGGCCGAGTCCATCGACCTGGACCGCGTGGAGTCGCTGCTGGCGGGGCGGGGGACCGTCGCGCGCATCCGTCTCACCCGCGTGGAGCCCAAGGCCATCGCCTTCGGCGATCCCCCCGTCGTCACCGAGCTTCCCGCGCCGCCCATGGACGTGCTCGGCCGCCGCTGCCCGACCCGCGCGGCGGCGCGCATCCACGCGTTCGGCGTCGTCTCCGTCTCCCTCGAGGTGCTGCTCCCCGAGCCGCTGCCGTGGCCCGGGTTCGAGGCGTTCGCGCGCGAGGCCGAGCGCGAGGCGGCGGCGCTGCGCTTCTGGCGCGAGCGGCTGGACGCGCTCCTGGACGCCATCCGCCCCGCGATGGACGACCCCAGCACCATCCGCGTGGAAGAGGACTACGCCATCGTCACCCTCCGCGAGCTGGATCCTAAGCCCGCCCGGCCGCTGGCCGAGGTCGTGGACCTGGTGCCGCTGCTCACGCAGGAGGCGCGGCCGCTCTCCGCCGCCGCGCGCGCCGAGGCGATGCGGTACACGCACTCGTACTACACCGACGACGTGGTGGTGCTGACCTGGGACCGCGCGCTGGTGCTGGAGCCGGGCAACGACGACGACGTGGCCGACGTGCTGGAGGTGGCCAACGCGCAGCTGCTGGAGCTGCGGGTGTACGACGCGCTGCTGGACCGCGAGATTCCACGCATCTACGACGTGGCCGAGGCGGTGCAGCGGCGCGGCGTGGCGCTGTTCCAGCGGCGCTACTCGCGCGCCGCCAACCAGATGCGCGCGCTGGTGGCCGAGATCAGCGAGATCACCGAGAAGGTGGAGAACGCGCTGAAGGTGACCGAGGACGTGTACCTGGCGCGCGTGTACACGTCGGCCACGGAGCTCTTCCGCATCCCCGCGCTGGCCGCCTCCATCGACCGCAAGCTGGCGCTGATCCGCGAGACCTACACCTCGCTGTACGACCAGGCCGTGGCCACCCGCGCCGAGTGGATGGAAGCCGCCATCATCGCCCTGATCGTCCTCGAGGTCGTCCTCGCCATCATCGCCGGAAGGCATTGATGCGGTGTATCACCCAGGGCACGAAGGCTGAAGCTTGTGGGCCTTCACCGACGTAATGGACGTCATCCTGAGGCCGGCCACATCGTAATCCGAAGCCGCACCGTTGCTTGCAGGCCGAAGGATCCATAGCCGGCCCGCACGTTGACAGGGAGACGCACCGGCGGGTGACGAGCAGCCGGACGAAGTTGCAGTCGCAGGTCCGGAAACGAAGACACACACGGAAGAAGAAGAGGAAGGGAACACCCGATGGCAGAATCCGTTACCGCCGCCGAGCTGAGGGCGGCGTTCGGACGCACGGTGGAAGAGCGGTTCTCGCACCGGCTTGCGCTGAACGTGCCGAGCCGCAACAACCCGAAGCTCGCGCAGATCATCGACCGCATCAACCACGACGACGAACTGTACGCGCTCTGGCTGGCGGCCAACGTGAACGCCGTGGAGCGGCTGGGGATGACCGACCACGGCCCCGTGCACGTGAAGATCGTGATGAACATCGCCGTGAAGCTCCTGCGCATGCTGGTGGAGCACGGCGTGGAGCCCTCGGTCGTCACCAACTACGGGATGACGAACGAGGACGCCGAGGTGGTGGTGATGCTGGCCGCCCTGATGCACGACCTGGGGATGAGCGTGCACCGCAGCAACCACGAGGAGATGTCGCTGTTCGTGGCGCAGCCCAAGATCAGGGAGCTGCTGGACGGCATCTACGACGTGGGCACGGCCACCATCCTGCGCGCCGAGATCATGCACGCCATCATCGCGCACCGCTCGGGCGGCAAGCCGCTGACCATCGAGGCGGGGATCGTGCGCGTGTCCGACGCGCTGGACATGGCCAAGGGCCGCTCGCGCATCTCGCTGGGGATCGAGCGGACGATGAGCATCCACTCCATCAGCGCCGCGGCCATCGACTCGGTGCACATCGAGAGCGGCGAGGACAAGCCGGTGCGCCTGCGCATCGTGATGTCCAACTCCGCCGGCGTCTTCCAGCTCGACGAGCTCTTCCGCGAAAAGCTCTCCGGCAGCGGCCTGGAGCCCTACGTGGAGGTCGAGGCGCTCATCGAGGGCGAGGAGGAGAAGCGCCTGGTCACCAGCGCGTACCGGCTGTAGGCGGCAGACTTCGCCATTGCATGCGCCGGGGGCGCCCGCCAGCTTTGGTGGGCGCCCCCGTTGCATCTGCATCCTCAACCACCGCTCTTCCCATGATGGAACGCGTCCGCCGCACCAACGCCATCTCCGTCGAAGACCTGAACGCCGCGCTGGCCGAGTTCCACGAGGAGGGCGTGGACGGCGAGACGATCGCCGGCGCCAACGAGGAGGGGCCGGCCGACTGGATCTGGGTGAAGTGGCTGGGAAACCGCTACTATCTGAACGGCGACACCACGTGGGAAGGCGTCGGCGAATACCTGGAGCTGGTGAAGAAACATGGCTCCGGCCTCGCATGGTCGCTCGTCCCGAACGGGCGCGGCGAGATCAACCAGGTCGCGTTCGGACCGGCGAAGACCGTCATCCCCGGCTTCCATTTCTACCGCGCGGACACGTAGGAACGGCGTTCGGCAGATGAAGATCGTCAGCGGGGGGCAGACGGGCGTGGACCGCGCGGCGCTGGACGTGGCGATGGAGCTGGGAATGGCGTGCGGGGGATGGTGCCCGGCGGGACGATGGGCGGAGGACGGGCCGATCGATGCGCGCTATCCGCTGCGCGAGACGCCGTCCGCCGATCCGGCGCAGCGCACCGAGTGGAACGTGCGCGACTCCGACGCCACGCTGATCCTCGCCTCCGGCGCCGAGAGCGCGGGGACGGAGCTCACCCGCGAGGCCGCGCGCAGGCTGGGGAAGCCCCTCTACACCTTCCACGCGGGCGCGCTGGAGGACGCCGGCGCGCTCCGGCGCTGGCTGCAGGTGGCCAGCGTGCGCACCCTCAACGTCGCCGGGCCGCGGGAGAGCGAGGCGCCCGGAATCTACGCCGGCGCCCGCCGCATCCTCACCGCGCTGCTGGGGCGAGGGAACGGATTCGCTCCGCCTCTGCCGCTCGATCCGATCTGACGAGAATTTCGCATCCGCGGCGCTGATAATCATCTACCGAATTCATCTCACCTGATTTCCGGATGCGGATTCTGATCACGGGAGGCGCCGGGCTGCTGGGCCGGGCGCTGATCGCGAGCGCGCCGGCGGGCGTGGAGCTGCACGCAACGCAGCGTACCACGCCGGTCCCCGCACCCGCGCGGGCGCACACGGTCGAGCTCTCGGACGCGGCGGCGACGGCGGCGCTGCTCGATCGCGTGCGCCCGGAGCTGGTGATCCACACCGCGTACGCGCAGGCGACGGCCGAGCGCGACGTGGGGCGGGCGACCGAGAGCGTGGTGCTCGCCTGCGCGGCGACGGGCGCGGCGCTGGTCCACATCAGCAGCGACGTGGTGTTCGACGGCGAGCGCGCGCCCTGGGCCGAGACGGACGAGCCCGCGCCGGTGCACGAGTACGGGCGGTGGAAGACGGTCGCGGAGCGCTTCGTCCGCGGGCGGATGCCGGACGCGGCCATCGTGCGCACCTCGCTGATCGTCCGAGCGGATCCGCCGGACGGCGGGAGCGCGTGGATCCTCGACGCTTTGCGCGGTGGCGAGCCGGTCCGGCTATTCGTGGACGAGCTGCGCTGCCCGATCGCGGACGGAGACCTGGCCGCGATGCTGTGGGAGCTTGCGGCGCGCTCCCGGCGGACGCGCGCGCCGGGTTCTGGCACCTGGCCGGCCCGGAGGCGGTGAGCCGCTACACCCTCGGCGTCCTGGTCGCGCGGCAGCACGGCGCCGATCCCGGCGGCATCGTCCCCGCGCGGAGCCGCGCGTCCGGGCTGGTGCGCCCGCGCGACCTGCGCCTGCTCACCTCCCGCGCCGACCGCGAGCTGCGCACCCGCGCCCGTCCCATCGGCGAGCTGCTCGTCCCCGCCGCGCCCGCGGCTCACTCCTCCAGCACGTAATCCAGCGAAGTGCGCGCGGTGCGCAGCAGCGTCGCGTCGCCGATCGAGTGCGCGTACTGCGTGATGACGACCGCATGGTAGACGGCGCGCAGCCGGGCCATCCGCGCCGTGCGCGCGTCCACGTCGCCGTAGACGCGCAGGAAATCGTCGCGCGCGGCGGCGGGGAAGAAGCGGTAGAGGAAGGAGAGGTCGAGCCCCGGATCGCCCGCGTGCACGTCGCCCCAGTCGATCACGCCGCTGACGCGGTGCGCGTCGTCCACGAGGATGTGCAGCTCGTACAGGTCGCCGTGCACGGGGACGGGCCGCGCGGCCGGCGCGGGGAGATCGTCCGCCTCGAACGGCCGCAGCCACCGGCGTGCGCCGGCGACGATCCCCGCATCTTCCAGTTCCCGCAGGGCCGCCGCCAGCTTCGGCATGCGCCGGGTGAAGTCCGTGCGGTGAAAGTCGTCGCCCGGCAGCGCCAGCCCGTCCATCGGAATCGCGTGCAGCGTGCGCAGGAATTCGGCGAGCGGAGCCGCGGCCACGCGGCGCTCGTCCGGCGTCAGCTCCACGGACGCGGAGGTGCGGCCGGCGAGCCGCCGGTATCCGGCGAACGGCCACGGAAAGCGCTCCGTCCCCGCGCCGATCCACGCGGGGCAGGAGATGGGAAGCGGCAGATGCGGCGCAATGCGCGGAAGCACGCGCGCCTCCGTCTCGATCAGCGCCACCGCGATCCCGCGCCGCGGGAAGCGGAAGACGAGCTCGCCGTCCACCAGGTACGCGGTGTTGTCCCACCCGCTCCCGAACGGCTCCACCGTGCGCCCCAGCCCCGGAAACTGCTCGCGAATCAGCTCCCGCGCCAATCCGGGCGAGACGACGATCTCCGCATCCCACTCCGCCATCCGCATCCTCCGCGCAGCTTCATCCCCTCGATTCCGCTCGCCCCGTCAAGATGCGGCGAAGGCGCCCGCCCGAAAGGGTGAGCGCCTTCGCCGCTGCAGCGGTTGTGCGTGCGACGAGCGGAACGTCGCGCCTCAGCAGTTCGCCTCGATCGTCTCGGGGCAGACGTTCACCGAGTCGACGTAGCACCGGAAGTCGCGCGGATCGGCGGTGCAGCCCATCGTGGCGCAGGCGCAGCTGAGCCCGGAAACCCCGTCGCACGCCCCATAGCAGATCGTGAGCTGCGCCGTCCAGCCGCACTGCTCGCCCCATCCGGCGCAGGTCGCCTCGCCGGTATCGGCGGAGATGCGGGCGTGCACCGTACCGCGCGCGCTCCGGGCGGAATGTGTCTCGAACGAGGTGATCGCCAGGTCTTCGATCTTGAGCTTCAGCTTCATGGAGCACCATTGCGGGATCAGGGGAAGAACCGTCAGGGGGGAAACATATGAAGCTACCCCCTGACGGGATGATCCGTCAACTGCAAATTGTCCTGTAATGTGATTCATGCCTGAGTAAAACGATGCGGAGACGATCCCAACGTCTCCGCGCCGCAAGCAGATCCGCCGGTGAAGGCTCCGGATCAGGATCCGCCGCCCAGCCGCTCGCGGATCAGGCGGTTCACCAGCTCGGGATTGGCCTTGCCGCCCGTCGTCCGCATCACCTGGCCCACGAAGAAGCCGAGGAGGCCGGTCTTGCCGCCGCGGTACTCGTCCGCCTTGCCCTGGTTGGCGGCGATCACCTGGTCGACCGCCGGCGCGATGGACGCCTCGTCGCTCACCTGGCGCAGGCCCAGGCGCTCCACGATCGCGCGCGGGTGGCCGCCGGCGTTCACCATCCCGGCCAGCACCTGGCGCGCGGCCGAGGTGGAGAGGGTGCCGTCTTCCACCATCACCGCCAGCTCGCCCAGCTCGCCGCCGCTGAACGGCAGGTTGTCGATCGTGCGCGAGCCGATCTCCCGCGGCAGCTCGTGGATCATCCAGTTGGCGGCCGCCTTGGGGCTCGCCCCCGCCTTCACCGCGTCCTCGAACATCACGGCCACGGTCAGCTCGCGCGTGACGCCGTCCAGCTCCTCGGGGGGCAACTTCATCTCCGCCCCGAAGCGCGTGCGCAGCGCCTCCAGCTCGGGCGAGCGCGGCGTGTCGTACGCCGGCGCCTTGCTGCGCGGCGTCGTCCGCTCGCCCGCCTCGGCGACGCGCGGCGCCTTCTCGCGCTTCGGCTTCGCGGCGGGCGCGGCCTGCGAGGCCTTCCCCCAGGTGTCGCGCAGCGTCACCGTGCGGTTGAAGACGAGCGACTCCGGCTTCGACTCGACGATGTCGGAGCAGAAGTAGCCCACGCGCTCGAACTGGTAGCGGCTCCCCGGCGCGTCGCCGCGCACGGAAGGCTCGATCACCGCGTCGTTGATGACGACCAGCGAGGCGGGATTGAGGTGATCCTTGAATTCGCCCTCGCCCGCGTCCGGGTCGGGGATGGTGAAGAGGCGGTCGTACAGCCGCACCTCGCAGGGCACCGCGTGCGCGGCGGAGACCCACTGGATGGTGCCCTTCACCTGCCGCCCGTCGGGCGTGTTGCCGCCGCGCGTGGCCGGGTCGTAGCTGCAGCGCAGCTCCACGATCTCGCCCGCGTCGTCCTTCACCACCTCGTCGCAGCGGATGACGTACGCGTAGCGCAGCCGCACCTCGGCGCCGGGAGAGAGGCGGAAGAAGCCCTTCGGTGGGTCCTCCGCGAAGTCGTCGCGGTCGATCCAGATCTCGCGCGAGAAGGGCAGGGGACGCGACCCCTCGTTGGGCACGTCGTGCGGCCAGTACGGCGCGTCCAGCTCCTCCGTCTTCGCCTCGGGATAGTTGGTGATGACGACCTTCAGCGGCCGCAGCACGCAGAGCACGCGGGGCGCGCGGTGGTTCAGGTCGTCGCGCATGGCGTGCTCCAGGCGCGTGATCTCGATGCGCTGGCTGGCCTTGGTGACGCCCGCGGCTTCCCAGAACGCGCGCAGCGCCTCGGGCGTGCACCCCAGCCGCCGCAGCCCGGCGATGGTGGGCATGCGCGGATCGTCCCACCCGCTCACGTAGCCGCCCTTCACCAGCTCCAGGAGCTTGCGCTTGCTGGTGATGGTGTACTCCACGTTGCCGCGCGCGAACTCGTACTGGCGCGGCCGCGACGGCGTGCCGCCCTCGGCGCGCACGAAGTCCTGCCAGCCGTCCACCACCCAGTCGTACAGCGCGCGGTTGATCTCGAACTCCAGCGTGCACAGCGAGTGGGTGATCCCCTCGATGGCGTCCTCGATGGGGTGCGCGTAGTCGTACAGCGGGTAGATGCACCACCGGTCGCCGGTGCGGTAGTGGTGCGCGTGGCGGATGCGGTAGAGAATGGGGTCGCGCAGCAGCATGTTGGGCGCGGCCAGGTCGATCTTCGCCCGGAGGACGTGGCTGCCGTCGGGAAAATCCCCCGCCTTCATCCGCCGGAACAGCGCCAGGCTCTCCTCCGGCGCACGGTCGCGGAAGCGCGTGGGGCGCCCCGGCTCGTTCACCGTGCCGCGCGCCTCGCGGATCTCCTCCTCGCTCGAACTGTCGACGTACGCCTTCCCCTGGCCGATCAGGAACTCGGCGTAGGCGTACATCCGGTCGAAGTAGTCGGCGGCGAAGTACAGGTGCCGGCCGAACTCGCACCCCAGCCACTTCACCACGTCGATGATGGACTCGACGTAGTGCACGTCCTCCGTCTCGGGATTGGTGTCGTCGAAGCGCAGGTGGCACACGCCGCCCGTTTCCGCCGCGATGCCGAAGTTCAGCACCAGCGACTTGGCGTGGCCCATGTGCAGGTATCCGTTGGGCTCCGGCGGAAAGCGGGTGACGATGGACTGGTGCTTCCCCGCGCGCAGGTCGTCCGCGACGATCTGGCGGATGAAGTCCAGCCCCTCGCGCTCCGCGAACTCCGCGGCGGGGGATGCGTTTTCGGCGGCGTTGGTCGTTTCCACGTTCGGTCCGGCGAGGGTCGGATGCGCGTCGTTCCGGACGCGCGCAACGGGCGATGAAGAATCGCGGAGAATAACGGAATCGCCGCCGATCTACAACCGAAACCGCGGGGACTCACACGGGGCCGGCGGAGTCGACGGAGAAAAAGCTTCGCTGGCTCCGCCGACTCGTCGGATGACGGAAACGGGGACTCAGATGTGCCGCGGCGAATGGCAGAAATACAAGGCGGGAGAGAGGTTCATTGCAAACTGCTACCGAAATCCGTATCATCCAGAAACGTGCGCGCGATGGCGCGTCGATGCTGCCCGCCTCTACCCCTCTCCATCCGCCGGACGCCCTCTCGTCCGCCGATCTCCATCTCCCTTCAACAGGACGAAGTCCAGGTGACCAAACGCATCCTGTCCCACCAGCCGTTCCAGCCGTTCGAGAAGGGAAGCCGGCACTACGACGTGGCCGTGATCGGCGGCGGAATCTCGGGCGTGTACACCGCCTGGCGGCTGAAGCAGTCCAGGCCGGAGCTGAAGGTGGCGCTGTTCGAGTACGGCAACCGCATCGGCGGGCGGCTGTACAGCTACCCCATGCCGGGAATGCCGAGCATCAAGGCCGAGCTGGGCGGCATGCGCTGGCTGAAGTCGCACGAGATCGTGGTGGGCCTCATCGACCACCTGCGGCTCTCCACCCGCGAATTTCCCATGGGCGCCGACGGCGGCGCCAACAACCTGATGTACCTGCGCCGGCGCCAATTGCGCGTGAAGGACCTGAACGATCCCGAGAAGGTGCCGTACCTGCTGAACCCCGACGAGCAGGGGATGAACCCCGACCAGCTGCAGCAGTGGGTGCAGGACAGCCTGCTCCCGTTCAACAGCGAGCTGAGCGCGCAGGACTGGTGGACGGTGCCGGTGCTGGACGGCACGCCGCTGTACAGGATCGGGTTCTGGAACCTGCTGTACCGCGTGCTGAGCAGCGAAGCGTACCAGTACATGAACGACGCCGGCGGCTACTACACCAACGTGGCCAACTCCACGGCGCCGCTTTCGCTCCCCATCAACGAGTACGACCCCAGCAACAAGTACTACACGCTGGTGGACGGCTACGAGGAGCTCCCCCGCGCCGTGGCCGAAGAGTTCGTCCGCCTGGGCGGCGAGATCCACATGAACCACCGGCTGGACTCGTTCGGCCGCCGCGCGTCGGACCAGCAGTACGCCCTCTGCTTCGCGCGCACGACGACGGACGAGGGCGGCCGCACGCGCGACGTGGGCCGCGCGGACGCCTTCGCCGACGATCCCGACGCCGAGGGCGCGGGCGACGGGAACGAGGTGCTGGTCGACGCCGACCGCGTGGTGCTGGCGCTGCCGCGGCGCTCCATCGAGCTGATCCGCTGGAACCGGCTGGAGCGCGACCGGGAGCTGCGCCACGACCTGGAGGCGGTGATCAGCCAGGCCGCCTTCAAGATGTTCCTGGGCTACCCGTACCCCTGGTGGCGCTCGCTGGGGCTGGACGCGGGGCGCACCATCACCGACATGCCCATCCGCCAGACGTACTACTTCCAGACCGAGAGCGAGATGCCCGAGGGCGACCCCGAGAACCACAACTCGCTGCTGATGGTGAGCTACAACGACCTGGGAAGCCTGCCCTTCTGGAAGGCGCTGGAAGAGGGCGAGCCGTTCACGGGAGCGCCCGGCAGCCCGGCCAACCGCTTCGTGGAGGGCGAGGCGGTGCGCCCGCACCGCTTCCAGATCACCGCCAACATGGTGCAGGCCGCGCAGGAGCAGGTGCGCGAGGTGCACGGGCTGAAGTTCGTTCCCGAGCCCTACACCGCCATCTACCACGACTGGAGCGACGACCCGTACGGCGCCGGTTGGCACGCCTGGAAGGCCGGCGAGAAGTTCTGGGAGATCATGCCGCGGATGCGCGGCATCGAGGGCGAGAACGTGCACATCTGCGGCGAGGCGTACTCCATCGGCCAGGGCTGGGTGGAGGGCGCGCTGCAGACGGCGGAGCTGATGCTGAAGGAGCACTTCGGCCTCTCCCGCCCGTCGTTCATCCCCAAGTCGTACTACGACACGGAGATGGGCCCATGAGCGCGGAGAGCCATGCGGGCGCGCCGCATTGCACCGTCTCGCGCTACCTGGCGCAGCGGCTGGCGGAGATGGGCGTCGGCCACATCTTCGCCGTGCCCGGCGACTACGCGGGCCACTTCCTGAGCACCATCGACGGCGATCCCGGCCTCGGCATCGCCCGCGTGGGGACCACCAACGAGCTCGTGGCCGGCTACTCGGCCGACGCGTACGCGCGGCTCCGCGGGGCCGGCGCGGCGTGCGTCACCTTCGGCGTGGGTACCTTCTCGCTGCTGAACGCGCTGGCCGGGTCGTACGTCGAGGAGGTCCCCGTCGTGCTGGTCGTCGGGAGCCCCGCCTCGCAGTCGCGCACCACCGAGCGGCGCGAGGGCGTGCTCTTCCACCACTCCACCGGTACGCTGAGCGCCGACGAGGACTCGGTGAAGAACGTGACGGTCGCGCGCGTGGTGGTGCGCGACCCGCTCACCGCGCCGGGGCTGATCGACCGCGCGCTGGAGGCCTGCCTCACCTGGCGGCGGCCGGTCTACGTCGAGGTGCTGCAGAACGTGTGGAACCTGCCGTGCGCCGCGCCGCATCACGCGCTCCGCCCCGGCCCGCTCCCCACGCTGCAGGGGTCGGTCGACGCCGCGCTCGACGCCACGCTGGAGCACCTGTGGAAGGCGGAGCGCCCGGTGATCTGGGCGGGGATGGAGGTGCAGCGCTTCGGGCTGCAGGACCTGCTGCTGGAGATCGTGGAGGAAACCGGCTTCCCCTTCGCCTCCGACCTGCTGGGGAAGGGGCTGGTGCCGGAGAACACGCCCGGGTTCGTGGGGTGCTACGACGGCGCGTCGGCGAACGAGAAGACCAGGGCGCTGATGGAGACGGCGGACTGGGTGCTGGGTCTGGGCACCCTGGTGACGGACGACTTCCTCGATCTCGTGAAGAAGAGCTATGGCACCATGACGCTGGCCTGCGAGAACTCGGTCCGCGTGGGTACCAGCGTGTGGGACTGCGCGCCGCTGAAGGCCTTCATGGAGGGGCTGCTCCGCCGCCTGCGCGCGAAGAAGTACGGCGCGCCGGAAGACGCCGTCGCGCTTCTCTGCGCCGTGGCCGCGCCGCCGATGCTGATGGCGAAGTCGGCGGGCGGCGTCGCCGAAGCGGAGGATCCGCCGGTGACGTACGACGGGTTCTTCGCGCGGATGCGCGACTGGGTGGACGAGTCGATGGTGCTGATGGCCGACACGACGATCGCGCTGTACTCGGCCGCCGAGCTTCCCGTGGACCGGCGTGACGGCTTCATCGCGCAGGCGGCGTGGAACTCCATCGGCTACACCACGGGCGCGTGCCTGGGCGTCGGGTTCGCCGACCCGTCGCGGCGCGCCGTCGTCTTCAGCGGCGACGGCGGGTTCCAGATGGTGTGCCAGGCGCTCTCCGACGTGGTGCGCGCGAAGCACGGCGCCATCGTCTTCGTCTTCGACAACGCGCTGTACGGCATCGAGCAGGCGTTCGTGAACGTGAAGTTCTTCACGCAGGGGGAAGATGCCGAGGCCTTCGACCTCCTGCACCGGTGGAACTACGCCGCCCTCCCCGAGGTCTTCGGCGGGGGATGGGGGACCACGGTGGAGACGATGGGCCAGCTGGACGAGGCGCTCCGCCGCGCGAAGGAGAACACGGGCTCGCTCTCGCTCGTGGCCCTGCGCATCGACGAGCGCGACATCACCCCGCAGATGCTCGCCCTCGCCGGCTGACAGGACGCGCGCTGGCATCCATGCTCCTCCTCCGCGCCGGGACGCGGGGGAGGAGCTTTCTTTTGCACGGCGTCCCCGACGGACCCGCATCCCGACGAGAGTGTTCCGCCGGTGGCCGCTTCCGCTCGCTTGGGGAACTAACGCTTGACACCGTACGCAATGTGTGCAGATTCGTTCACGTCCGCGGCGCGACCCTGGACCCCGAACCCGCCTCTACGGTGCAGAGCTACGAGTTCGTGATCCCCGGCCGCCCCGCCTCGGTTCACGCGCGCAACCGGGAGGCATACCGCGACTGGCAGGTGAACGTGGAGCGGGCAGCGAACCGCGTCTCGCCCGGGACGTTTCCCTTCACCGGCTTCGACGCGCGGCTGACCATCGTCTTCGTCAGCGGCGTGCGCTCGCCGATCGACGTGGACAACGTCATCAAGCCGATCCAGGACGCGCTGGTGGGCGTGTTCTACGGCGACGACGAGATGGTCAGCGACGTGGCGGCCCACCGGAGGACGTGGGCGGACGAAGTGCCCGACGAAGGCCTTCCGGACCTCCTCCGCAAGGCATGGAAAACGAAGGAGGATTGCGTGTACGTGCGCGTCCAGAAAACGGCCAGGCTACGGGATCTGCTATGATCATGGACGCCGTCTCCGCCAAGGTGCAGCAGCTGCGTGAGCGCTGGGAGCGCGAGGGCTACGAAGTCGTCGAGCGCCCGGACCCGGAGGACTTTCCGTTCGATACCGGGTACTTCGGCCGCTACCGCCCCGCGATGCTGGCCCGGCGCGGCGCCGAGAATCACGTCTTCGAAGTGCGCGACGGCCGCCGGCTTCCCGCCGACCGGCTGATTCAGCGCTCGGACGAGATCCGCAAGCATCCCGGCTGGCACTTCTACCTGATCTCCACCGAAGACGTGGTGCCGCACGACGCGCCGGGGATGCAGGGCGATCCGCCATCGTGGGCGTCGCTGGCGCGGAGCGTGGACGCAGCGATGCGGCTGGCGGACGAGGTGTCCCCGTCCATCGCGCTCCTGGGGCTCTGGTCCACCCTGGAAGGGCTCCTCCGCCGGATCGCGGTGGACAACGCGATCCCGGTGGACCTCCTCCCCGCGGCCTCGCTGATCCCGATTCTGCACGACCAGGGGCTGGTCCCGCGGGAAGCATACGAGCCGTTGAAGATGGCGCTCGAGGTGCACCGGCGAGTGCTGCACGGGTACGAGGCCACGGCGACGGAGCTTACCGAAGCCGTGAAGATCGTCGCCGCGGTGCTTTGCGAGTTGCTTCCAAAACCCGCCGAACGCGCGGCCTGACATCATCATCACACTTGAAGAGCCCGGCCGGGGGTCGCGTCCCGGCCGGGCTCTTTCGCGCCGCTGCCTTCGCTTACTCGCAGATGGCGGGGCAGCAGGAGCCGAACTGGCCGCAGGTCTGCCAGTCGGTGCGGCAGCCCTGGGTCTGGCAGTCGATGTCGCTCCAGCCGCAACTCTTGTAGCACGTGTCCCACGTGCAGGGGAACTCGCTCAGGTCGTGCGCGCGCACGGTGCCGCGCGTGGCGCCTGTCGCGGAGGTGTCGAACGACTCCACCGACAGCCTGTCGATCTCCAGCTTGCGCTTCTTCATGATGCCCTCCGGGGGATGAGGATGGGGAAGGGAAGAGAGGTGATGCACACGAAACCCGCCGCAAAATTCTCGCCGTGAGCTCCGTCGCCGAAGCCGCTGCGAAGTGCATCTCCGCCGGAGTCTGGTAACGCGCGGCGATGGGGCTTAAGTTGGCGCCGCCCAGCCGCATCCAAACCCACCCGTCCCGCTTCCGTCGCCATGGCCCAGGCCCAGCCCTCCGGCACGCTCCTGTCCCGCATCGCGCGGGTCCGCTTTCCGCACCCGCTGATCCTGCTGGTGGGCGGCGTCCTGCTGGCGGCGCTGCTGACCTGGGTGCTTCCCGCGGGCGAGTACGGCCGCACGCACGACCCCGTCACCGGCCGCGACGTGGTGGTGGCGGGCACGTATCACACGGTCGCCCCGCAGCCGGTGGGGCCGTTCGACGCCGTCGTCTCCATCCCGCAGGGGATGATCGAGGCGGCCGACGTCATCTTCTTCGTGTTCCTGGTCGGCGGCGCCTTCGCGGTGGTGGAGAAGACCGGCGCGCTGACGCGGGGGATGGACGCGCTGCTGCGCGTCCTGCGCGGGCGCGAGGCGCTGGTCATCCCCGTCGTCTCCCTGGCCTTCGCCACCGGCGGCGCGCTGGAACACATGCAGGAGGAGATCATCGCCCTGGTCCCCGCGCTGCTGCTGCTGACGCGGAGGCTGGGCTACCAGCCGATGGTGGCGGTGGCGATGAGCATCGGCGCGGCGGTGGTGGGCGCGGCGTTCGGGCCCATCGACCCGTTCCAGGTGGGGATCGCGCAGAAGCTGGCGCACATCCCCGTGCTCTCCGGCACCGGGTTCCGCATGGCGTTCATGCTCCCCGCGCTGGCCATCTGGATCTGGGGGACGATGCGGTACGCGAATCGGACGCGGACGGAGCCCGAGGCCGCCGGCGAGGAAGCGGGCAGCGCGGCGGGCGGGCGCAGCATCGCCATCCTGCTGCTGATCCTGGCGACGTTCGTGGTGTTCGTTTACGGCGTGTTCGCGCTGGGGTGGGATTTCTCGCAGATGGCGGCCATCTTCTTCGTGATGGGCGTGCTGGCGGGGATCGTGGGCGGGCTGGGCGTGGGCGGCACCGCAGAATCGTTCGTGGACGGCTTCCGGGCGATGGCGTATGCGGGGCTGCTGATCGGCTTCGCGCGGGCGATCACCGTGGTCCTGGAGCACGGCAAGGTGGTGGACACGGTGGTGAACGCGCTCTTCACGCCACTGGCGCACGTTCCCGTGCTCGCGTCGGCGGGGGGGATGATGCTGGTGCACACGCTGGTGCACTTCCCCGTCCCCAGCGCCAGCGGGCAGGCGGTGCTGACCATGCCGGTGCTCGTTCCCCTGGCCGACCTGCTGGGGATGGCGCGGCAGGTGGTGGTGCTCGCCTACCAGTACGGCGCGGGGATGTGTGAGATGGTGACGCCCACCAACGGCGCGCTGATGGCCATCCTGGCCGCGACCGGGGTGCCCTACGAGAAGTGGATGAAGATGATCCTCCCGCTCTGGGCGGCGCTCTTCGCGCTGGGATTCATCGCCGTCGCCGTGGCGATCGCCACCGGGCTGCGGTGACGCGCTGCCCGCGAGCGGCGGGCGGACCGGCCCGGACGCCGGACTGAGTGGCGCGGGTGCGGGCAGAACACACATGCTTAACAGGTAGACCGGGAGCCACCAGTCACCGCGGATCCGCTCCCGACCTACCCTGCTCCTTCTGAAGCGACACGGGCAAGTTCCTGTGTCGCTTGTGTTTTTCTCCGCACGACCTCAGCCCGCAAAATCCGCCGCGGCAGGCGAATCCCGGTAAGTCTGGCGGAAGAGCTTTACATCTCTCCTTAACAGTTTTAACATTAATTAGGTCTCGTTCTGTTGTATCTGTTAACCTGCACCCCGGAGGTTCCCCATGACCTGTGTCGACACTCCCTACCCGTGTGACGTGCACGAGTACGCGCTCAAGGGGCCGCAGGTAGAGCCGCTGTCGAGCTTCTGGAACCACTGCCCGCAGCTGCGGCTGGTTTCCATCCGGGAGCTCCTCGCCATCACCGACGACCCGGCCAACCCCGGCTACTTCCCGCCGTACCCGGACCCCTGCACCACCGAGGGGAAGGACATCATCCAGAAGGAGATCGAGGAGCTGCTGACGCTGCAGAAGCTGCGCGACGAGCCGTGCAGCCTGGTGAACCCCACCGGCGGATGCCCCATCCTGACCGAGTGGCCGTGCAAGCCCATCGAGAAGCTGCCGATGGCGTTCGGGTGCCGCGCGCCCATCAGCCGGCTGCTGAACCTGCAGCCGCCCCCGCTGGGTGCCGTGGAGGTCACGCGCCTGCCCGGCCAGCAGGTCATCCGCACCGGCCGCGGCCTGGCCCGCGCGTTCGAGAACGAGACGCCGGGGCTGTTCCACCGGCACGCGCTGAACTACCTGATCACCACGCGCACCTGGAGTCCGCCGCGGCAGGCGCTGATCTGGGCGGCGCTCGACGTGGCCATCGCCAGCGCGCTGCAGGCGGCGTGGTACTACAAGTGGCTGAGCCCGCGCCCGCTCACCTCGCGCCGCGAGCGGCCCGTGGAGTTCGCCGCGCGCAACGGCATTGCCTTCAACGTGCTGTTCGACCGGCCCGACGAGCTGAACCCCAACTACTACACCTGCCCGGACGCCCGCCCCTGCGCGCCGAACCCGGCGTTCAGCCCCGGCACGCCGCGGCACCCGGCGTATCCGTCGGGCCACAGCACCTACTCGGGCGCGGCCAGCACCATCCTGGGCTTCTTCTTCGGCAACGACGCCACGCCGCCGGTGCTGGGCAACTGCGTGGCGGGAACGACGATCGGCCAGGAGGTGCGCAACATGGCCGACAACATCGGGATGGCGCGGCTGTGGGCGGGCGTGCACTGGCGCTCGGACCACGAGGCGGGGCTGAAGCTGGGGCAGGTGGTGGCCTGCCTGGTGCTGCGCCAGCTGGCCAGCATCTGCGGCGGCGCGTTCGAGCTGTGCGCGCCCAGCCAGCCGGTGCTGCCGCAGTGCAAGTGCGACGACCAGGTGAACCCGTGCCCGGACGATCCGCCGTATCCGTGCGACAAGCTGAAGCAGCTCGCCCAGGAGTGCATCGACCGGTGCCCGCCCTGCGGCACCAGCCTGGACGTCTTCCCCGAGCCGTGCGGACCGGTGGTCCAGGCGGCGGCCGTGGACGCGACCGGCGCCCCCGCCACGGCCAGCGCGCCGCAGACCGGCGCCTGACCGCGGTCACGGCGACATGAACCGGGCCCCCGCGCGAGCGTCGCGCGGGGGCCCGCTTTTCGTGGCCTTCGGGGTGATTCACCATCAGGCGCCGGTGGACCTTCGCGGCGCTCGCGCGGTATCTGCATCGTCTCACCGCACAGGCTGGAACCCGCGTGAACCGACCGAACGCAAGGACTTGCAGCGCATGATCTTCCGATCCGCGGCCCCATTCGCCGCGCTCCTTTCCCTGGGCGCCGCCGCCTGCGCGGCGCCCGCGCCCGCGACCGCTCCGGCTCCGGGCGCGCCCCCGTCCGCCGCCGCGGGGGCGATGGCGCCGCTGCCGCGCGACGTGCACTCGTTCGCGCGCCCGGAGGTGGCGCGGGTGACGCACGTGGAGCTGGACCTGGCCACCGACTTCGCCGCGAAGACGATCGGCGGCACCGCCGCGCTGGACGTGCAGGCCGCACCCGGAGCCGGCGAGATCGTGCTCGACACGAAGAACCTGGCCATCCAGCAGGTGACCGACGCGGCGGGTCAGCCGCTACGGTGGACGCTGGGGCAGGCGGACTCGATCCTCGGCCGCCCGCTCACCGTGGCGCTCCCGGCGGGGACGCGGCGGATCGTGGTGCGCTACGCCACCACCCCCGGCGCCGCGGCGCTGCAGTGGCTGTCGCCCGAGCAGACGGCGGGGAAGCGGCACCCGTACCTGTTCTCGCAGGGCGAGTCGATCCTCACCCGCACCTGGATCCCCACGCAGGACAGCCCGGGGATCCGGCAGACGTACGCGGCCCGCATCACCGTGCCCGCCGGGCTGACGGCGGTGATGAGCGCAGAGATGCTGACGCCGCGGGGCGAGCCGGCGGGGGAAGGGCGCCACGCCTTCCGCTTCCGGCTGGACCACCCGGTGCCGCCGTACCTGATCGCGCTGGCCGTGGGCGACATCGCCTTCCGGCAGCTGGGGCCGCGCACCGGCGTGTACACCGAGCCCGCGGTGCTGGAGCGCGCCGCCAGCGAGTTCGCCGAGCTGGAGCGCTTCGTGGACGCGGCCGAGCGGCTGTACGGCCCGTACCGCTGGGGGCGCTACGACCTGCTGGTGCTGCCGCCCTCGTTCCCGTTCGGGGGGATGGAGAACCCGCGGCTCACCTTCGCCACGCCCACCGTGCTGGCCGGCGACCGCTCGCTGGTGTCGCTGGTGGCGCACGAGCTGGCGCACTCGTGGTCCGGCAACCTGGTGACCAACGCCACCTGGAACGACTTCTGGCTGAACGAGGGGTTCACCACCTACTTCGAGAACCGGATCATGGAGGCGCTGTACGGGCCGGAGCGCGCCGCCATGCTGGCCAGCCTGGGATGGCAGGACCTGCAGCAGGCGGTGAAGGATGCGGGCGGCCCCGCCGCGCCCGACACGCGGCTGCACCTGGACCTGGCCGGGCGCGACCCCGACGAGGGGACCAACGACATCGCCTACGAGAAGGGCGCCGCCTTCCTGCGCACCATCGAGGCGGCGGTGGGCCGCGCGCGGTGGGACGCGTACCTGCGCTCGTACTTCGACCGGCACGCCTTCCAGCCGATGACCACGGAAGGGTTCCTGGCAGACGTGCGCGCCAACCTGATCCGCGGCGACGCGGCGCTGGAGCAGCGGCTGCAATTGGACCGGTGGGCGTACCAGCCCGGCGTGCCGGAGAACGCCGTCGTCCCGCAGTCCACCGCCTTCGCGCGGGTGGAGGAGCAGGCACAGGCGTTCGCGGACGGCACGCGGGCGTCCGCGCTGCAGACGGCCAACTGGAGCACGCAGGAGTGGCAGCACTTCCTGGGCGCTCTCCCGCCGCGGATGACGCCGGCGCAGCTCGCCGACCTGGACCGCGCGTTCAAGCTCTCGGAGCAGGGGAACAGCGAGATCCTGTTCGCCTGGCTGCAGATCGCGGTGCGGCACCGGTACCAGCCCGCGCTCCCCGCGCTGGAGCGGTTCCTCACCTCGCAGGGGCGGCGGAAGTTCGTGCGCCCGCTCTTCGCCGCGCTGATGGAGCAGGGGGAGTGGGGCCGCGCGCACGCGCTGCGCATCTACCGCATCGCGCGCCCCGGCTACCACCCCGTCACCTCCGGCTCGGTGGACGCGATCGTGAAGTGAAGCCGTAGGGGAGAGCTGCGTCGGTGCACCTCTCGACGGAGACGGAGATCACGGAGAAGCAATGGCTCCGTGATCTCCGTGTTTCGGGGGAGAACTCTCTTTTTGTCTTAAAAGATTGCAAGTTGTCACGAATCATCCGGTGAGGTGTGGAACTTGCCCGACCCGGCCAGCGTTCCCCGGAGACAAACTTCTACATGTAAAGCCTCTAAATGGGCTTAATCCTTGCCACCGGGTCGGGCGAGAACGGACGCGCGGAATGGGTCCGCGCGGTCCGCTTCTCTCACCACACCCGGGAGAAACCCATGAAGAAGCTCCGCCTGGACCTGACGGACGTGAACGTGGTCAGCTTCGAAGTTCCGGCCGAGACGCCGAACGTCGGCACCGTGCGCGCGAACGAAGACACCGAGGGCGTATCGTACTGCGGCCCGTCGTGCGCCTGGACGTGCGCCGGCGGCGGCCCCAGCAAGTGCGATCCCTTCACCGATACCAGCGCGGCCTGCTGAGACGGGACGGCTGAAGGAGGCCGAAAGCGGCGGGCGAACCCGGTTCGCCCGCCGCTTCGATGTTCCGCGTGCGCTCCGGGGGTGGAAATCTCCCCCTCGTCCGCCTTACTTTCCCCGTTTCCGTTCCGTCGGCTGCTAGATCCGAGCTTTCCGGAAGATACAGAGCATGGCAGATCAGGTCCGCGTCCGCTTCGCGCCCAGCCCCACGGGATACCTGCACGTGGGCGGCGCCCGCACGGCGCTGTACAACTGGCTGTACGCCCGCAAGACCGGCGGAGTGTTCGTGCTGCGCATCGAGGACACCGACCGCGAGCGCAGCACCGACGAGAGCACGCGCACCATCCTGGACGGGATGACGTGGCTGGGCCTCGGCTGGGACGAGGGCCCCACCCACCAGGCCGACGGCCTCGCGCGCCACCGCGCCGACGCCGAGCGCCTGCTGCGCGACGGAAAGGCCTACCGCTGCTTCTGCACCCCCGAAGAGCTGGCCGCCAGGCGCGAGGCGATGGGGAAGGAGTACCGCTACGACCGCGCCTGCATGGCCGTCGCGGCGGACGAGAGCGCCGACCGCGCGGCCGCCGGGGTGCCGTTCACCGTGCGCTTCCGCGTTCCCGGGGGGACCACCGAGTGGGACGACGTGGTGCACGGCGTCACGACCTTCGACAACGCCAGCATCGAGGACTTCGTCATCCTGCGCAGCGACGGCACGCCCATCTACAACATGGCCGTGGTGTCGGACGACATCGACATGCGCATCACCCACGTGGTGCGCGGCGACGACCACATCGCCAACACCCCCAAGCAGATCCTGCTCTACCAGGCGCTCGGCGCCCCGGTCCCCGTCTTCGGCCACCTCCCCATGATCCTGGGCGAGGACGGGCGCAAGCTCAGCAAGCGCCACGGCGCCACGGCGGTGGGCGACTACGCGCAGATGGGCATCCTCCCCGAGGCGCTCTTCAACTTCCTGGCGCTGCTGGGCTGGAACCCCGGCGACGAGCGCGAGGTGATGGAGAAGGACGAGCTGGTGGAGGCCTTCTCGCTGGAGCGCATCAACAAGAAGGCGGCGGTGTTCGACACCGAGAAGCTGCTGTGGATGAACGGCCAGTACCTGGCCCGGAAAAGCGCCGAGGAGCTGCTCCCCCTGGTCGCGCCGCGGCTGGTGGAGGACGGGCTGGTGACGCAGGCGCAGGTGGACGCGCGGCCGGAGTGGCTGCTGGCGCTGGTCGACGCGCTGAAGGTGCGCTCGCGCTCCACGCTCGAGATCGCCCCGCAGGCGCGGCCGCTGATCGGCGAGACGGTGGAATACGACGAGGCGGCGGTGGCGAAGCACTGGAAGGACCCCGCCACGGCGGAGCGGCTCGAAGCCGTTCGTAACGTTCTTGGCCACCTCCAGCCCTGGACGCCGGAGGCGATCGAGCCGGCGCTGCGCGAGGCGGCGGAAAACGCGGGGGTGGGGTTCGGCAAGGTGGCCCAGCCGCTGCGCGTGGCCCTTACCGGGAGCGCCGCCAGCCCGGGGATCGATCAGGTTCTGTGGGTGATGGGGCGCGAGCGGGCGCTGGGCCGGATCGATTCCGCGCTTCGGCGCATCGGGAGCGGGGCGGCCCCGGAATAGAAACTGTTGACAACGTTTGTACCCGCTCCTAAGTTGCGATGTGGAGCCGGGTAGCGCGGAAACGGACCGCGCGGGCTCCCATGCAGTTCCGCGGGCGCATCCGCGAAATGGGGACGGTGAAGCGGGAAAGGGGGATGCGCAGTACGGCTGTGTGTCTCCCTTCGTGCTTTCCGTCCTCTCCTCTCTGGCACATCCGCGGCCGGGTTGTTTCCACCGGTCCCGCGACTCGCACGGATAAACGACGGTCCAAAGGAGGCAGCCATGCCCGAGCCGTTGACCAAGATCGAGCGCAGGATTTACAACTACCTGGTCGACTACCTCAAGGAAAACACGTACCAGCCCAGCATTCGCGAGATCGGGAAGCGCTTCGGCATCAAGTCGACGAAGACCGTCTCCGAGCACCTGCAGGCGCTGGCCGACAAGGGGCACATCGAGCGCGACGCCAGCCGTTCGCGCGGGGTGCGCATCGTGGGGATGAACCTGTTCCCCGCCGTGCTCTCGGTGCCGCTGTACGGCAAGATCGCGGCGGGCACGCCGGCGCTGATGCGCGACAACGTGCGCGACTCGTTCGAGCTGGACCGCAAGCTGGTGACCAGCGCCGACGGCTTCCTGCTGGAGGTGAAGGGCGACAGCATGATCCACGCGGGGATCGACGACGGCGACCTGGTGGTGGTGGAGCCGGTGGCCGACGACGAGGTGCGCAACGGCGAGATCGTGGCCGCGCGCATCGACGGCGAGAGTGCCATCAAGCGCTACTTCGCCAACGACGGCAAGATCATCCTGGAGCCGGCCAACCCCGACTATCCGCCCATCCTGGTGCACGAGCACGACGACTTCACCGTGCTGGGCCGGGTGACGGGGCTCTTCCGGAAGTTCGCCCGCGAGGCGGCGCTCACCCACGCGTGACCGCCTGTCCGCACCGCGAAAATCGCCCCCTCTCCCGGTCAGCGGGAGAGGGGGCTTCGTGTTGCCGGGAAAGTACGAAAGTACGAGAGTACGAACGGAAGTGCGTGAGTGCGGAAGTGCGGGAGTGCGCTGGTGATGGGTCTCGACGCACCTCTCGGCTGACGATCCAGGTCCGGCTTTGAACGCGACGGCATGATGGAAGAGCAGGGGAGCACCGCCGCGCTGGCGGACGACGAGCGGTGGATGCGGCTGGCGCTGGATGAGGCCCGCGCGGCCGAGGCGCTGGGCGAGGTGCCCGTCGGCGCCGTGATCGTGCGCGCCGGCGAGCTGGTGGCGGCGGGGCACAACCTGACGCACACGCTGCAGGACCCCAGCGCGCATGCGGAGATGGTGGCCATCCGCCGCGCCGCGCAGGCCATCGGGCACTGGCGCCTGCTGGACTGCACGCTCTACGTGACGCTGGAGCCGTGCGCCATGTGCTCGGGTGTCATCGTCCTCGCCCGCATCCCGCGCCTGGTCTACGCCGCGCCCGACCCCAAGGCGGGGATGAGCGGCTCGCTGCAGAACCTGGTGCAGTATCCCCGCCTGAACCACCGCGTGGACCTCGTCACCGGCGTGCTGGAGCAGGAGGCCGGCGACGTCCTGCGCGCCTTCTTCCGCGCCCGCCGCAAACCTCCCCGCACGGACCAGCAGGAGCCGGTGGAGTAGCGGGACAGACGCGAATCGATCGCCATCCCCCTCCGTTTCCTCCGTTTGACCGCTGCCAGCCGTCCCGGCAACCGCCCGCTCCGCGTCCAAGTAGCGCTTCTGCCGCCACTTCCGCCACCCGGCCCAACCCGGCACCCTGCCGGGGTGGGATAGGTGTGGGACAGGTTCATGCGGCTTTCTTTTGGTCCGCCTCCGTAAGACTCTCCTGAAAGACGGTGCGAAACGCTTCCTGGGCGCGCTCGGCTTGAGCGCGGCCTTCCGGGGGTTGCGCGTTCTTGATAGGCGATCGACGTTTTCACCACAGCAACTTCGGACTCGCAACCCGCCGCGCCCCGCCTCACTCTACTCGCACCGAACCCGATGACCATCCGCACTACCTCGATCCTGCTCGCCGCGTCCCTCGTCGCCCTCGCCACCGCATGCGCGTCCGCCGCGGGCAAGGCCGCTTACGCCCCAGAGCCGGTGCGCGGCTGCAGGTACACCGGGCCCGTCTCCGGGCACAAGCTGGTCTCGCGCTTCAGCGACACCACGGCAACGGCGGGCACGGCCAAGGAGGCGCTGGACACGGCCGCCGCGGTGCTCCGCCGCGAGGGCTACACCGTCGCGGAGCGCGCGCCCGGCGAGGCCGTGGTCACCCAAGCGGCCCCGGCCGGCCGGGCGCGCCCGCTGGGGGTGCGCGTGGACGCGATCGGCGCGCAGCAGATCGCTTTCTGTGCGCTGTGGGGCCTCCGCTTCGCCGCGTTGGAGGACCTCCAGCCGGAAGGGCCGACCGACCCGGCCCCCCGGGAGGCGGTGGCGCTGTACGGGCGCATCCGTGAGGCCGTGCTCGCGCGCAGGTGACGGAGGGAGGTCGGCACGAAATCCCTCCCCTCGCGAGCGGGTAAGAGCTTCGCACTATCGGTCGGGTGCGTCAGGTTGCGGGTGCTGCCTGAGCATCCATGCGGATTGCATCCACCCGCGCACGACGAAGATCAACCGTCCTGGCGATTGGCAAGATGGGTGACCGAGGTACCAGCCCTGGCATCTTCGACACCGTGGCAGGATTACAAAGGGTTTCCGGCTTCCTTGCGGATTCCTCGGTTCCCTCCGTGTGATATGATGACGCTGGAGATCGACCGGCGGCCGGGGCGGGTGGAAGGCTTGTCCATCACCTGCCACAACCTGGGCCTGGTGCACAAGCGCCGCGGCGATCTGGACGGCGCCGAGCGCATGTTCCGCGGCTCGCTCGAGGCCGCCGAGCAGCTGGGCGTCGCATCGTTGATCGAGCGCGCGAGCGCCGCGCTCGCGGTCCTGCGCGAGCCGAAGCCGTCTCGCGCGGACCAGCCCCCCGGCCCCCTCGCCGCGGGGACGCCCGCGCCGCCGAAACGCACTCCCGCACTTCCGCACTCCCGCACTCCCGCACTTCGTTGACACCCCCACCCGGAACGGGCTAGCTTTCCCGCATCCCGGACACACCCCCGCGCCGCACCCGCTCCCGCGTACATGCCCGAACCGCAGCGACGCCCCATCATGGACGCCCAGGCCGTGGAGGGCGCCCTCGGCCGCATGGCGGACGACGTGGTCCGGCTGGCGGGCGACGCGCGCGATCTGGTGCTGGTGGGCATCCACCGGCGCGGCGTGCAGCTGGCCGGCCGCCTCTCGGACATCATCGAGGACCGCCACGGCGCCGGCGTGGCCACGGGCTCGCTGGACATCACCCTCTACCGCGACGACCTGATGGTGGTGGGCCCGCGCCCGGTGGTCGGGCAGACGCGGCTCCCGGCCGGCGGCATCGACGATCGGATGATCTGCGTGGTGGACGACGTGCTGTACACGGGGCGCACCGTGCGCGCGGCGCTCGACGAGCTGGCCGACTTCGGGCGGCCCAAGCGGACGCTGCTGGCCGTGCTGATCGACCGCGGCGGGCGCGAGCTTCCCATCCAGGCGGACGTGGTCGGCGAGCGCGTGGAGGTTCCCGAGGGCGGGCGGGTGGAGGTGATGGTGCCGGAGATCGACGGCACCCTGGGCGTGGACCTGGTGGAGGCCGGGGCCTGATGGCGCAGGAGCTGGTCAACCCGGTGCTGGGAAAGGACCTGATCGGGCTCGAGGAGCTGACCCGCGAGCAGATCACCGCCATCCTCGACACCGCCGAGACCTTCAAGGAGATCAGCGAGCGGCCGGTGCGGAAGGTCCCCTATCTCCGCGGCCGCACGGTGGTGAACGCCTTCTTCGAGAACTCCACCCGCACGCGCGTTTCCTTCGAGTTCGCCGAGAAGCGGATGGGCGCCGACACCGTCTCCATCTCCACCACCGGCAGCTCGGTGCAGAAGGGCGAGACGCTGGTGGACACCGCCCGCAACCTGGAGGCGATGCGGATCGACATGGTGGTCATCCGCCACGCGTCGAGCGGCGCGGCGCGGTTCCTGGCCGAGCGCATCGAGTCCAGCGTGATCAACGCGGGCGACGGGAAGCACGAGCACCCCACGCAGGGGCTGCTGGACCTGCTCACCATCCGCGACCACCGCGGCCCGCTGGAGGGGCTGAAGGTGTGCATCTGCGGCGACGTGCTGCACTCGCGCGTGGCCCGCTCCAACATCCACGGGCTGAAGCGCCTGGGCGCCGAGGTGGCCGTCTGCGGGCCGATGACGCTGATGCCGCCCGACGTGGGCGACCTGGGCGTGCGCTGGTTCAACCGCATCGAGGCCGCCATCGAGTGGGCCGACGTGCTGAACGTCCTGCGCCTGCAGCTGGAGCGGATGAAGGCGGGGTTCATCCCCAGCCTGCGCGAGTACAACCGCGTCTTCGGCGTCACCCGCGCCCGCGTGGAGGCGGCGCCGCGCGACCTTCTCATCCTGCACCCCGGGCCCATGAACCGCGGCGTGGAGATCGACAGCGACGTGGCGGACGGGCCGCATTCCGTCATCCTCCAGCAGGTGACCAACGGCGTGGCCGTGCGCATGGCCGTCCTCTACCTCCTCTCCGGCGGCCCCGCGACCGAGGGAGGCGACGCGTGAGCCGCCTGCTGATCCGCGGCGGCCGCGTGGTCGATCCGTCGCAGGGAATCGACGCCGTCCTGGACGTCCTCATCGACGGCGGGAAGATCGCCCGCGTGGGCGAGGGGATCGAGTCGTCGGACGCGGAGACGATGGACGCGTCCGGGCTCGTGGTCGCGCCGGGCCTGATCGACGTGCACGTGCACCTGCGCGAGCCGGGGGGCGAGCACAAGGAGACGATCGCGAGCGGGGCGCGGGCGGCGGCCGCCGGCGGCTTCACGGCCGTGGTGGCGATGCCGAACACCGATCCGCCGATCGACTCCCCCGCGACGGTCGGCTACGTGAAGGCGGCGGGGCTCCGGGCCGGCGGCGCGCGCGTCTTCCCCTCCGGCTGCATCACGCTGGGGCAGAAGGGCGAGCAGCTGACGGAGATCGGCGAGCTGATGGCGGCCGGCGCGGTGTGCATCACCGACGACGGGCGGCCGGTGATGAACGCCGGGCTGCTGCGGATGGCGCTGGAGTACGCGCAGAGCTTCGACCTTCCCGTCGCCCTGCACGAGGAGGAATTGACGCTCTCGCGCGGCGGGGCGATGAACGAGGGGATCATTGCCACGCGCCTGGGGCTCACCGGCATCCCCAACGCCGCCGAGGACGTGATGATCGCCCGCGACCTGATGCTGGCGGAGCTCACCGGCGGGCGCCTGCACATCCAGCACGTGGCCACGCGCGGCGGCGTAGACCTCATCCGCGCCGCGAAGGCGAAGGGCGTGCGCGTGACGGCGGAAGGGTCGCCGCACCACTTCACGCTGACCGACGAGGCGGTGGGGTGGTACAACACCAACGCCAAGATGAACCCGCCGCTCCGCTCGGCCGCCGACCGCGACGCGGTGCGGCAGGGCGTGGCCGACGGCACGCTGGACGTGATCGCCACCGACCACGCGCCGCACCACTACGACGAGAAGGAGCAGGCCTTCGAGGACGCGCCCAACGGCATCGTCGGGCTGGAGACGGCGGTCGGCCTGGCGTACACGGAGCTCGTCGCCACGGGGCTGATCGGCCTGGCGGAGATGATCGAGCGGATGAGCTGCGCGCCTGCGCGGGCGATGAACCTCGATCGCGCGGCCGACGGCCGTCCCCCGCTCGGCTCGCTGCGCGAGGGCTCGGCGGGCGACGTCACCCTGCTCGATCCCATGCTGGAGTGGACGGTCGATCCGGCCGGGTTCCTCTCCCTCTCCCGGAACACGCCGTTCGGCGGGCGGAAGCTCCGCTGCCGCGCGGTTCGCACCATCATCGGCGGGACCACCGCCTGGCAGTCGAGCGCATGAGCATCATCCCTCTATCCTCCCGCGCGGCCCCGCGCCCCGACCCGCGCGCCTTCTGCGGCGGCACCTGGCCGCAGGTGCGCGAGCTGGCCGACGGCCGCGACGTGGTGGCCTGCTTCATCGTCCACGACAAGCAGCGCAAGGAAACCAAGAGCCTGAAGCCGTATCTCCATCTGGTCCTGGGCGACCGGACGGGGACGATCGACGCCAAGGTGTGGGACGACGCCGAGCGGCTGGACCGCCTCTTCGCCGCCGAGGACGTGGTGGGCGTGCGCGGGCGGACGTCCACGTACAACGGCCGGATCGAGCTGACCGTCACCTCCATCCAGCCGGTGGAGATCGGCGAGGACGACCTGGAGCTGTTCCTTCCCGCCTCGCCCCGCGACCGCGGGGTGATGGGGAAGGAGCTGGACCTCCTGGTCGACACCGTCGCCGACCCCGCGCTCCGCCTGCTGCTGCAGCGGATGACGGGGCGGAAGACGACCACGGGAAAGCAGTACCGCCTGCATCCCGCGGCGAAGAAGAACCACCACGCCTACCTGGGCGGGCTGCTGGAGCACTCGCTTTCCGTCGCCAAGGCCGCGGACGCGCTCTGCGCGCACTACCAGAAGCAGGGCGCGCGGGTGGACCGCGACCTGCTGGTGACCGGCGCGCTGCTGCACGACGTGGGGAAGGTGCGCGAGCTGTCCGCGGCGCGCACCATCGCCTACACCGACGAGGGGCAGCTGCTGGGGCACATCCTCATCGGCCTGCAGATGGTGGCGAAGGAGGCGGAGCAGATCCCCGGGATCGACGCGGACCGGCTCCTCCATCTCCAGCACCTGATCGCCAGCCACCAGGGGCGCCACGAGTGGGCCAGCCCCAAGGTGCCGCAGACGCTGGAGGCCGTGATCCTGCACTACGCCGACGACCTGGACAGCAAGATGAACCCCGCCATGGCCATGCTGCACGAGGTGCCGGGCGGGGGATGGTCCGCGTACGACCGCAGCCTGGAGCGCGCGCTCTTCCAGCCGCCCGAGTTCCCGCGCACCGCCCAGGTGGAGCCGGTGCCCGCGGCCGAGGTGGTGGAGGTGGTGCTCGACATGTTCCGCGGCTGAACGGCCTTCTCGAGACACGCCAGAGGATTGAGATGACGACCCCGACGAACGCGGCGGACGGCGTGCACGAGCTGGTGAGCCAGCGCGAGCAGCTGCGCGCCTGGATCGCCAAGCTGGACGAGGTGCAGACCGGCGCGCCCAGCCGCGTGGCGCAGCGCGTCCGCGCCGACTACGAGGACCGGCTGCGGCGCGTGACCGAGGACCTGTCGGCCCACGCCGAGGAGGTGCAGGGGCAGCTGGAGTCGCTGCGCGGCGAGCTGGAGGCCGCCGAGGAGCGCCGCGCCCACGCCGCCGACGCGCTGGAGGAGATGCGGCTGCGCCACCTGATCGGCGAGCTGGACGCCGGCGCCTGGGACCGCGCCCGCTCGCCGCTGGAAGCCGACGTGGCCACGGCCGAGGAGGCGCTCGCCCGCACCCGCGGCGAGGTGGAGCGCCTTTCCGTGCTCTCCGGCGAGATCGGCGGCGGCGCCTTCGCAATGGATGAATCGGGCGGCGCGCAGGCCGGCGCCGATGTGCAGACCCAGGCAACGGCGGACTTCGGGGGGGATGAGGAAGCGCAGGGGGATGAGGAGCCGCTACCGGTCTTCGCCTACGCGCCCGAGGACGATGCGGGCGGCGAGCCCGGCGCGGCGATCGGCGACGACGAGGCGGACGCCGCCGTCTCCGCGCTGGATGCGTTCGGCGACGAGCCGCAGCCCGAAGCCGCGGCGGAGCCCGACGGCGATACGTCCCCCGTCTCCGGCGAGGAGCTGGCGGCGTGGATCAGCGAGGTCGAGTCCGAGGCCACGCTCGACGACTCCACGTCCGAGCCGGCTGTGGACGAGCCCGCGCCGCCGCCGGTGCCGCAGGACGACGCGGAGGGGTGGGACCCGTTCGCCAACGAGTTCGGCGGCGCCCCCGCGAACCCGACGACGCAGCCGGGCGACGCCGCGCAGGACCTCCCCTGGCTGGACTCCATCGAGGGCGGCGCGGCGGGCCGCTGGTCCGCCCCCGCGCAGGGCGAGGGCGACGAGCTGGCGTTCCTGGAGCAGCTGGAGCCCGCCGCCCCCGCCGCCGAGGAGCCGGCCGCGAGCGACCTGGCGGCCGACGACCTGGCGTTCCTGGAGGAGCTGGACCGCGCCATCAGCGGCGGCAGCCAGCGCCCGGCGCAGCCGCAGGCCTCGGCGGATGCCGTGGGGCTGGGCAACGGCTTCGCGGGCGGCTCGGGCGACTCCGCCACCACCGGCGGGGCGGGCGAGGGCACGCAGGAGCAGCCCCGCAAGCGCGGTGAGGCGCTGCTCTGCAAGGAGTGCGGCGCCATCAACGAGCCGCAGGCCTGGTATTGCGAGATCTGCGGCAGCGAGCTGTAAGTCTTTCATCGATCGAAACAACGAGCCCCCGTCCGCCATCGTGCGCGGACGGGGGCTCGCTCGTCCGTCAACCATCCTGAATCTCACGCGGAAACGCGGAGACGCGGAGAACTCATCACCACACGGAGTTCTCCGCGACTCCGCGTCTCCGCGTGAGACCTGCGAGGGCAGAGGAAACGCACTGGCGTCGTTGCGCGCGCCCGCGTACGCTTCGTGCGTGGGCGGAGGGCCGATACCGAGCGCAGGAACACACGGGCCGAGGGGACAGGGACAGAGATGAAGATCGCGGTGCTGATGGGGGGAACGAGCGCCGAGCGCGAGGTTTCGCTGGCGTCGGGGCAGGGGATCGTGAAGGCGCTGCGCGAGCGCGGCCACGAGGTGTGGACGGTGGACACCGCGCGCGGCTTCGTGCCGCCCGAGCGAGAGGCCGACCTGCTGCCCGAGGGCGTGCACGCCGCGCCGCCGGGCGACCTGGAGGGCGCGCTGGACCCCATCCAGCTGGCCGACGTGGAGCAGATCCGCGCCGCCGACGTGGCCTTCCTGGCGCTCCACGGCGGGGCGGGGGAAGACGGCACCATCCAGGCGCTGCTGGACCTGATGGGGGTGCGCTACACCGGCTCCGGTCCGCTGGGCTCCGGCATCGCCATGGACAAGGACGTGTCGAAGCGCCTGTTTCGCGACGCGCAGGTGCCCACGCTGCCCTGGCGCGTGGCCCGTGCCCCCGACTTCCGCTACGACCCCGACACCATCGAGGACCTGATCGGCTTCCCCTGCATCGTGAAGCCGTCCAAGCAGGGCTCCAGCGTGGGCATCACCGTGGTCGGCGAGAGCGACCAGCTGGCGTCGGCGGTGGAGGAGGCGCGGAAGTACGACAGCGAGGTGATGATCGAGCGCTACGCCAAAGGGCGCGAGCTGACCGTGGGGATCCTGGGCGACCAGGCGCTCCCGCCGGTGGAGATCCGGCCGAAGAAAGGGATCTACGACTACCACAGCAAGTACACGCCGGGGATGACCGAGTACTTCTGCCCCGCGCCGCTGGAAGAGGAGGTGGTGGCGCAGATGCAGGCGTACGCGCTGCGGGCCTTCCGCGTGCTGAAGCTGCGCGGCTACGCGCGGATCGACTTCATCCTGGCCCGCGAGCAGCTCTTCTGCCTGGAGGCCAACACCCTGCCCGGGATGACGGCCACCAGCCTCCTTCCCAAGGCCGCCGCGGCCATGGGGATCGACTATCCCGAGCTCTGCGAGCGGATCGTCCGCCTCGCTGGCGGGTAGGCTATGGCGGCTCCGAGCACTGCATTAGATTCCTGAGCGGCGGCGGCGCGCGAGCATGCGCGCCGCCGCCGGACGCCCTCTGCCGCTTTCGTCATGCCCTATTCGCCGTCGTCGTCGTCGTACGGATCCGGTTTCCGGGGCACCCTCTCACCGTGGGTGCTGCGGCTGCTGGTGCTGAACACCGCCATCTTCATCGGCACCATCTTCATCCACCTGTTCGGGCCCGACATCACGTTCTGGCTCGGGCTGGACCCGTCGCGGGTGCTGGTCCAGCCGTGGACCGTGGTCACCTACGCGTTCACCCACGGGCTGAGCGTGATCGCGTGGCTGTTCAGCTCGATGGTGCTCTTCTTCTTCGGCCCGCGGCTGGAGGAGCGGTGGGGCGGGCGCGGCTTCCTGCTGTACTGGTTCACGGCGGTCATCGGCGGTGCCATCGGGGCGCTGGCGGTGGCGGCGCTCTCGCCCATGTCGCTCCCGCTGGTGGGCGCCACGGTGGTGCTGGACTGCCTGCTGATGGCCTGGGCGCTGTACTGGCCCACCGAGGAGATCCTCCTCTTCGCCATCATCCCCCTGCAGATCCGCTGGCTGTTCGTGGGCGTGCTGGTGATCAGCGTGCTGGGGTACGCCTCGATGGGGATGGTGGGCTTCCTCTTCCTGGCGCCCATGGCCGCGGCGATGGCGGCCGCCTGGGGGCTGCTGCACAGCCCGTGGGCCCCGCGCGGCTGGGGCGAGGTGCCGACCAAGCGCGCTCCCACCCGGAAGACGCAGCGCGCGGTGGTGCCCTGGACCGCGCGCAAGCAGGAGGCGCCCGCGCAGCAGGGCACCGCCCCGCGCCCGGCCGCCACCGGCGCGCGCACCGCCCGCGCCGAGAAGGACCTGCTCGACGACGTGGACCGCATCCTGGACAAGATCAGCGCGCAGGGCCTGACCTCGCTCACCGAGGAGGAGCGCAAGCGCCTGGACGAGGTCAGCCGCCGCTACCGAACGAACTGATGTAGGGGACCGGGTACAGGGGACAGGGACTGCAAGGGGATATGAGAAGCGGAAGGCGCCGGAATCCGGCGCCTTTTCTATTTGGAGATCACCATACCTCTTCACGCCTATTGATTTTCATCTCTGCCGCCGATAGCGTCACGGACGCAACCAAGGCGCCCAACCGCTTCGCAGCGCAACGGCGCCGTGCATCCTCCAGACGCAAGAGGGAACGATGAAGCGGAAGCTGAAGCTGAACGTCGACGCGCTGCAGGTGGATTCGTTCCAGGCCAGCGACGTGCCGGAAGGCCGCGGTACGGTGCGCGGGCACGGTCCCAGCGCGCAGTGCCCGACCTACCACTGCACCGAGCTCTACGCCGGCTACACCTGCCCGTACACCTGCGCCTACTCCTGCGACGGCACCTGCTGGCCGTGCCCGATCGAGTAGACGCATCGCGCGTGAAGTACCGACGGCCCGCATCCGGATTCCGGATGCGGGCCGTCCACTTTTCCCCTGTCCCCTGGCCCCTACTCCTTCATCCCGACCGCCTGCTTCATCTGCTTCGTGATCGTCTGCCGGGCCTTGTAGAAGTCCTCCCACGGGTCGCGGGTCAGCTTCTTCATGCGCTCGATCACGGCGGCGGGGGTGAGCTGGTCGGAGCGGATCTTGGCGCTCACCTCGTCCCACGCCAGCGGGACCGAGGCCGCGCCGGCGCGCTTGGCGCGGACCGAGTAGGCCGAGATCGCCGTGGCGCCGCGGGCATTGCGCAGGTAGTCCAGGAAGATCTTGCCCCCGCGCTTGGCCAGCGTGCTCTTGGTGATGTACTGGCCCGGTGCGCGCCGTGACAGCTCGGCGCAGAACAGCCGGGTGAACTCCTTCACCTCGTCCCACGTGTGGCGGCGGGCGATGGGCACCACCACGTGCAAGCCCTTGCCGCCGGTGGTCTTGCACCAGCTCTCCAGCCCCATCTCGCCCAGCTGCCCGCGCACCCACAGCGCCGACGCCACCACGCGCTCCCACGCCACGTCGGCCGCGGGGTCCAAGTCGATGATGAAGAGGTCCGGGCGCTCGATGTTGTCGCGCCGGGCCCCCCAGACGTGCAGCTCCAGCACCCCCATCTGCACCAGCGACACCAGCCCGGCCACGGAATCGACGTAGGTGTAGACGTCTTTGTCGCCCGTGTTCTCCTGCACCTCGACCCGCCCGACGGCCTTCGGGAAGTTGTCGTCGGCGTGCTTCTGGTAGAAGCAGGGCTTCCCCGCGCCCTCGGGGCAGCGCACCAGGGTGAGCGGGCGGCCGCCGCAGTACGGCAGCATCCAGTCCTCGCCGATCTCCTCGTAGTAGCGCGCCAGCTCCAGCTTGGTCACGCCCGTGTCGGGGTACAGCACCTTGTCCGGGTGGGTGATGCGCACGCCGGCCACCTCGGCCTCGGCGCCCTTTTTCGCGCGCGAACGGCTGGTGCTGGGCGGCCGCTCCAGCAGGTCGCGGTTGCGCAGCGGGCGGTCGTAGTCTCCCTTCGCGGGCGCGGCCGGCGGCGGGGCGGGGGAGGGCCTGGCCGCCTTGGCCACCGGCACCGCGTCCTCGCGCACCACCTCGCGGGCGGACTTGTCCTCGCGCAGCCCCTGGAAGGTGGGGTGGCGCAGCGTCCCCGCGTCGGTCCACTCCGTGAAGGCGACCTCGCACACCAGCTCGGGGCGCGCCCAGTGCACGTCCTTCGGCCGGCGCTTGCGCCCGAAGTCGGAGAAGGGCGATTCGTCCGTCTCCCGCTTCTTCAGCCGGGCGTGCACGTCGCGCAGCAGCTCCTCGTCGAACCCCGTTCCCACCTTGCCGGCGTGGATCAGCTCGCCGTCGCGGTAGTAGCCCAGGTGCAGCGAGCCGAACGCCGAGCGCGAGCCCTTGGGGTCCGTCCACCCGCCGATGACGAACTCCTGGCGCCGCATGCACTTCACCTTCAGCCAGTCCTTCGCGCGCTTCGACACGTAGCGGCTGTCGGCGCGCTTGCAGATGATCCCCTCCAGCCCCATCCGGCACGCCTGCGCGTGGAAGGCCTTGCCGCTCCCGGAGATGTGGTCGCTGTAGCGCAGCTGTCCGGTCTGCGCGCCGCCCAGCAGCGCGTTCAGCGCCTCCTTCCGTGCCGAGAGCGGTACGCCGCGCAGGTCCACCCCGTCCAGGTAGAGGAGGTCGAAGGCGTAGAAGACCAGTTCGTCCTGCCGGCCGTTGTTCAGCACGTTCTGCAGCATCTGGAAGCTGGTGGTGCCGTTCGGGGCCACGATCACCAGCTCGCCGTCCAGGATGGCCTGCTTCGCGGGGAGCGCCTTCAGCGGCGCCACCAGGCCGGGGAAGCGGTCCGTCCAGTCGTTCGCCTTGCGCGTCAGCATCCGCACCTTGCCGCTGTCGATGAACGCCAGCAGGCGGTAGCCGTCGAACTTGATCTCGTGCAGCCAGTCGCCGCTGGCGGGGACGTCGTCCACCAGCGTGGCCAGCTCGGGAAGGAGCTCGCGCGGCATGGCCGCCCTGCGCGCGCCGGGGACCGCGGGGGCGGGGGATTCGGCCGCCTTCTTCGTCCGGGATGATTTCGCCGCCGGCTTCTTCGCGGGCGTGATCTTCTCCTTCACCTTCGACGCGGCCTTCTGCACGGCGTCGGCGAAGAGGCCCTTCTTCGGCGGGCGATTGGAGTTCCAGGTGGCGTCCGCGTCCGTGGCGATCTCCTCGATCGACCGTCCAGTTTTGACGGAGAGCGCTTCGTCCTCCACGACCTTTCCCTCGGACTCGGGACGGGCCAGCTCGTCGTCGTCCTTGAACAGGAGCCACTGTTCCTTTTCGCCCTCCTCGCCGCGGCGCGAGCGCACCAGGTGCCAGCCGCCGTGCATCTTCTGGCCGTCCAGCCGGAACTTGAGGTGGCCCTTGGCGTAGCCGCGGTGCGCGTCTTCGAGCGGCTCCCAGGTGCCGGCGTCCCAGAGCATCACCGTGCCGCCGCCGTACTCGCCCTTGGGGATGATCCCCTCGAAGTCGCCGTACTCGATGGGGTGGTCCTCGACGTGGACGGCCAGGCGCTTCACGGTGGGGTCGTAGGTGGGGCCCTTGGGAACGGCCCAGCTCTTCAGGACCCCGTCCAGCTCCAGGCGGAAGTCGTAGTGCAGGTGGCTGGCGGCGTGCTTCTGGATGACGAACGAGAGCGCGGGGCCCGAGCTTTCGTGCTCGTGCCCCCGCGGCTCGGCCGTCCTGCTGAAGTCGCGCTTGCGGTGGTACTCCGAGAGCCCCATCGAGCGCCCCGGCTCAGGCGCTCTTGCGCGCGCGGGCCCGCGGCTTCGCGGGCTCGGCGGACTTGGGCTTGGCCGCCTTCTTGGCCGATGACTTCGCGGTGGACTTCTTCGCGGCGCGGCCCGGCTTCTTCTCCTCCGCGTCGTCGTCCTCGTCGTCGTCCGCCGAATTCGAGGCGGTGTCGGCGGCCACGCGCTGGCGCTGGGTGGCCTCGACCGACTTCTTCAGCAGCGCCATGATGTCGATCACGTCGCCGCGCGGCTCGGGCGCCTCCACGGGCGTCTCGTCCAGCACCTCGGTCTGGCCGCTCTCGATCTTCTTGTGGATGAGGCCCATCAGGTCGTCGCGATAGGTGTCGTGGTATTTGGCGGGGTCGAACTCGGCGGTCATCCCGTCGATCAGCATCTCCGCCATCTTCACCTCTCGGTCGGTCACGCCCATCCCCTCCAGGTCCTCGCCGGGAAGCTCCAGCTCGCCGGTGCCGCGGATCTCGTGCGGGTAGCGCAGGATCTCGAGCACCAGCACGTCCCTGTGGGGGATCACGGCCGACAGGTACTCGCGCGAGCGGATGACCACCTTGGCGATGCCGACCTTGCGGGCGCGCTTCAGGGCTTCGCGCAGCAGCGCGTAAGCCTTCATGTTCTTCTTGTTGGTCGGCGCCAGGTAATACGGCTTGTCGAAGTACTCGGGGTCGATCTCGTCCAGGTCCACGAAGTCGGTGATGTCGACGGTCTGCGTCTTCTCGGGGTTGGCGCGGCGAAGGTCCTCGTCGCTGATCAGCACGTAGCGGTCGTCCTCGTACTCGTAGCCCTTCACGATCTCGTCCATCGAGACCTCATCGCCGGTCTCCTTGTTGTACTTCTTGTAGCCGACCGGGGCCAGGTTCCGCTTGTCGAGCTGCCGGAAGTGGATCTCGTCGGGGCTCTCCGCGCTGAAGAGCCCCACGGGGATGCTTACCAGTCCGAAGCTGATGCTGCCTTTCCAGATCGCGCGTGCCATCGGTGGCTCCTTGGTAGCGTAGGTTCGTCCATTCGTGCAACCGCTGCGCCAGTTCGTATAAGATAGGTTATGTAAACTTAGATTGGGGAAACCTGTGGGAAACTCGAATGGTTCTCCACCGGCCGGCCTTCCCCGTCGGTCTGACGGCACGTCGCATCGATCGATGTCATCCAGCTCGTCTCCTGGCGGGTGGCGTCTGTGCCGGCGGATCGGGATCACCGCAACCGGTAGATGATGATGCGCGGCCGCGCGGCTGTAAACACTTCCCTTGGCAACGATTACAAAGAGCGCATTTCGACAGCGGCCGCAACTTCCCTCTGCGTCGACACTCATGCCTCGAGCAGCCACAACCGCGCGCCACGGCCACAGCCATTGGTATAACAACGTAAGATGTTGGTGTGCAGGTATTTGTGAGCTCTCTTCACACCTGTCAAAGATGTGAAGCTCTCAACATCTGTGTAGCCCTTAACACATTCAACAGATGTAAATGCAATGGTAAGAGGTGGGATCAGCGGCGGATTCGGATCGTTGCCGTCCCCCGACAGCGCTGGATCTCACGCGGAGCCGCGGAGGCGCGGAGTCGTTCGCCCTGCACCTCCGCGACTCCGCGTCTCCGCGTGAGACATGACGATGCTGGAGGGACGCGGAGATGCCCGAACGCACTCCGGCCCCGCGGCTCGGGATGAGCGGCGGGGCCGGGGGGGGAAGATGTGGGGGATGGAGATCGGCTCAGTCCATCGTGGCCAGGACGCGCTGGGCCTCGGCGGAGAGCTCGCCGTCCTTCCCTCCCGCGATGGAGTGGATGACCTCGCGGGCGGCGGGCGTGGGGATGCGGGCGATGGCCGCGAGCGCCGCGTGCTTCACGCGCGACAGCTTCTTTCCCGCGAACAGGCCGCGCTTGTTGATGATGCCGGCCAGCACCGGCAGCGCCTCGCCCGAGCCCAGGCGGCCGAGCGAGTGGATGGCGGCCACCTGCACGTCTTCGTCGCCGCTGTCGCCCACGACGCGGATGAGGAACGGTACCGCGGCCGCGTCGCCCAGCGCGCCCAGGGCGTGGATGGCGGCGCGCTTCACCATGGCGTCGCGGTCGTTGTTGAGCAGGTCCAGCAGCACGCGCAGCCCGCCCCGCCCGCCGATGACCGCCGCGTACTTGGCCGCATCGGTGCGCACGCCGGCATCCGCGTGCCCCGCCGCCTCGCCGATCCAGCGCAGCGCGACGTCGCCGTCCAGCCCGGGGAGCGCCGCCAGCTCCAGCATCAGCCGGGTGCGCGCGGGCGCGGGGTCGCTCATCGCCCGGGCGATCAGACGCTGCGCCGCGCCCTCGTGCCGCGCCAGGTGGCGGAAGATGGCCACGCGCAGCTCCGCCTCGCCCGTGCGGAAGAGGATCGTCTCCAGCAGCGGGGTCGCGTCGCCGCCGATGACGGAGAGGATGTGGAGGATGCGGTCGCGCTCGGCGGCGGCGGCGCGCTGCAGCAGGTCGCCCAGCTGCTGCAGCGTCTCCCCCGCGCCCAGCCGCCGCAGCACCCCCAGCGCGCTGTCGCGGAAGAGGCGCGTGCGGTCGGCGCGCTCCGCCTCGCGCGCCAGCGCCTCGAGCAGTTCCACCGCCTGCGCGTGCCCGTCGCCGCGGACCAGGCGCTGGGCTGTGCGCGCGCACGCCTCGGCCAGCTCGTCGAAGCGCGAGGGGTTCTCGGCCGCGTGCAGCATCCCCGCCAGCTCCTCCGCCTCCGCATCGGTCCGGTCCGACTGCACGGTGCGGAAGAAGTGGAACATGTCGTTGGACGAGACCTCCTCGCCCCGCCCGCCCGGCGCGGGCGCGGGAGAAGACGGCTTCGCGGGCGCGGCGGGCGCGCCCAAGTCCGGGAACTCGTCCAGCAGCTCGAAGTCGGAGAGCTCGGTCTCGCCCACGTCGAAGGCATCGAACGACTCCGCCGCATCCGGTGCCGCCGCCTCTCCCCCGCCCCGTCCCGCATCCGCGGAAGAAATGGACGGTGTGGCATCCCCCGTCCCCATCGTCTGGACAACGGTCGGCGACGCGGCCGCACCCGCATCCGCATCCCCCGAAGCCGTTTGCGGTTCGGTGGCCTGCGCGGGCGTTTCGGCCGCGGGCTCCGGCTTCGGACGCGCGGGGGGGCGATACGTCTCGCCGGTGATGGTGCTGACGTAGATGCCGGCGGGCCTGCGGCGCTGCAGGCGGACGACGACGGAGTCCTCCGCCAGGTCGGCGGGAGACCTGGCCAGGATCTCGAAGAAGGTGCGGAGATCGGCCTCGCCCGCGTCGGGGGTGAAGCCGACGCGCTTCACGTGGAGGACGATGAGCTGCCCGGCCGCGCGCAGGAGCGAGGGATCGACCCCGCCGAGCGCCTTGCCCTTGAAGAGGAAGCCGGTGAACTGGACATCCAGCACCAGGTTCTTCTGGCGCTGGAAGACGCCGCCGAGCGCCGCGGCGGCGCGCCCGGCCAGCGCCGCGGGATCCTCCTCGCGGAGGGCGGCGGACGCGAGGGCGCGGAGGAACTCGGAGCCGGGCTGGGCCATGGGGGCGGGTGGGGAGGAGAGAACTGAAGTCCTGAGTGCTAAGTCCCAACTCCTAAGTGAACTGCCTGGGACCCAACCACTTAGGACTCAGGACTTAGGACTCAGGACTTCTTTTCTACAGCTTCCGGCGGATCGACAGCCACCTCAACCGCCAGACCCTCCAGACCGCTTCCCGGACGAGAGAACTGAAGTCCTGAGTGCTAAGTCCCAAGTCCTAAGTGAACTGCCTGGGACCCAACCACTTAGGACTCAGGACTTAGGACTCAGGACTTCTTTTCTACAGCTTCCGGCGGATCGACAGCCACCTCAACCGCCAGACCCTCCAGACCGCTTCGCGGACGATGGACTTGCTCATCTTGCTCTCGCCCACGTCGCGGTCCACGAACATGATGGGGATCTCGCCCAGGCGGTACCCCTTCTTCCAGGCGCGGAAGCTCATCTCGATCTGGAAGGCGTAGCCGTTGCTCTCCACCCGGTCCAGGTCGATGGCGGCCAGCACCTCGCGGCGGAAGCACTTGTAGCCGCCGGTGAGGTCGGCGATGGGCAGGCCGGTGACCTTGCGCGCGTAGACGTTGGCGAAGTAGCTGAGCAGGAGCCGGCCGATGGGCCAGTTCACCACCGTCACGCGGCCGTGCAGGTAGCGCGAGCCGAGCACCACGTCGTACTTGTCCACCGCCTCCAGGAACTGCGGCAGGTGCTGCGGGTCGTGGCTGAAGTCGGCGTCCATCTCGAAGATGGCGTCGTACCCGCGCTCCAGCCCCCAGCGGAAGCCGGCGATGTACGCCTTTCCCAGCCCCTGCTTCTGGGCGCGGTGAAGCACGTGCACGCGCCGCTCGGCCGCCGCGATCTCGTCCGCCAGCTCCCCGGTCCCGTCGGGCGACCCGTCGTCCACCACCAGGATCTCCAGGCGCTCGTCGCGCGAGAGGATGGAGGGCACGAGGCGAGGCAGGTTTTCGCGCTCATTGTACGTCGGGACGATGACGAGGGCGCGCTCCAAGGCTCCGGCTGCTGCGGTCGGGTGCTTGCGGGGTCGGCGGGGGGCCGTATCTTGGGCCAGATGTCCAACATAGCCCGCCGCCAATCTCCCGACAAGTGAAGGTCCTGTACCTGGTCACGGCCTACGCCCGCGACCCGGCCGACGTCATCACCCCCTGGCTGGTGGAGACGATCCGCCGCCTGGCGGCCCGCGGCGTGGCCGTCGAGGTGCTGGCCCCCGCGTACCGGGGCCTGGCCTCGCAGACGATCGACGGGGTGCGCGTGCATCGCTTCCGCTACGCCCCGCGCGGGTGGGAAACGCTCACGCACGACCAGACCGCGCCCGACCGCATCCGCGAGCGGCCGTGGTTCCTGGGCCTGGTCCCCGGCTACGTCGCCGCCGGTTCGCGCGCGGCGGCCAAGCTGGCCAGGGACGGTGGATTCGACGTCGTGCACGCCTTCTGGCCGATCCCGCAGGGGCTGCTGGGCTTGCACGCGAAGCGGCGCTCGGGCCTCCCCCTCGTCTCCACCTTCTTCGGGGTGGAGCTGACGTGGATGGAGAGGCAGTTCCCCTTTTTGGCCCCGCTGCTGCGCCGCATCGTGCGCGGCTCGGACGCGGTGACGGCGATCAGCACCTACACGGCGGACCGCCTCCGCAAGCAGGTCCCCGGGGTCGACCCGGCCATCATCCCCTTCGGCGCCGCGGTGGACGCGCCGGCCGAGCCGCCGCCGTACACGTACGACGGCGCGAGGGCCTTCGAGCTCCTGTTCGTCGGCCGGCTGGTGGAGCGGAAGGGCGTGCACCTGCTGCTGGACGCGCTGGCCTCGCTCCCGGCGGAGCGCCGCGCCCTCCTTCACGTGGTGGGCGACGGGCCGGACCGCGCGAAGCTGGAAGAGCAGGCGCGGCGGCTGGAGCTGGGCGGGCGCGCCATCTTCCACGGCTTCGTCAGCAAGGAAGAGCTGCAGCGCAGGCTGGAGACGTGCGACGCCTTCGTCCTCCCCGCGGTGGTCGACGCGAAGGGGGATACGGAAGGCCTCGGCGTGGTCCTCATCGAGGCGATGAGCTACGCCCGCCCGGTGATCGCCAGCGCGGCGGGGGGAATCGTGGACATCGTGCGCGACCGCCGCAACGGCCTGCTCGTCCCCCCCGGCGATGCGCCCGCGCTGGCGGCGGCGATCGCGGGGATGATGGACGACCCGGCGCGCGCGCGGGAGTTCGGATTGAACGGCCGCGAGGACGTGGCCGCCAACTTTTCATGGGACGTGATCGCCGACCGGCTGGCGGAGATCTACCGAGACGTGTCGCGGCGACGGCCGCGCAGGGGAGCATAGAGTGACGGAGCCACATCGCCCCGCGGACTGGGACAACTTCCGCGTGGAGCGGATCCGGCCGCTGACCTTCTGGAAGCGCAACCTGATCCACCAGGAGCTGCTGCGCGCGGTGCTGCGCCGGGCGAAGGGCGGGATCCTGGAGGTGGGGATCGGGAGCGGGGCGCAGTCCGCGCTGCTGTCGCGCTGGGCGGAGCGCGTGGTCAGCATCGACAACGACCCGCGGATCATGCGCGCCGCGCGCCCGAACGTGGAGCGCTTCGGGCCGAAGACGCGGCTGGTGCTGGCGGACGCCTTCCGCATGCCGTTCCGCGACGGGGCGTACGGCGTCTCGCTGTCGCAGGGGCTGATGGAGCACTTCGACGACGACGCGATCGCCGGGCTGGTCCGCGAGCAGCTGCGTGTCTGCCGCTCCGTCGTCTTCTCCATCCCCAGCGACCGCTACCCGCGCCAGGACGTGGGGAACGAGCGCCTGATGCCGCCCGAGCGCTGGCGGCAGATCGCCGAGCGCGTGGCCGGCTCCGGCTACGTCGTCGCCGCCCGCTACTACCGCGCGGACCTGGAGGCGTGGAAGTACTCGGCGCTGGCGCGGCGGTGGCTGGGGTCGTTCAGCGTGCTCGTCACCATCGACCCGCGTCCCTGACTTTCGCTGGATCTGCGATGGCAGGGTGACGGGAGATTACGATCCCGCGTCAGTTGGCGGAGCATCGGTTCGTTATACGGAAGCCGCTCCATCCCGATGCCGATCTCATCCGATCCGATGAACAGCTCGCTCGTCTACGCCCTCTGCGGCGCGGTTTCGATCACCGCGATCGGCTCCGTCGCAACGCTCCGCCACTCGCGTCCGGAACCCGCGCCGCTGCCGCCCGTCTTCGTCATCCCGCCCATCGTCTCCGCCTCCCTCGCTTCGCCATCCCCCGCCCTGCTGCAGGACGACTTCGACGGCGAGAACGAGGGAATCCCCACGCTGATGTACGCCCGCTTCCGCCAGTGGGAGGTGGTGGGCGGAACGGTGGACCTGGTGGGCGCCAACTCGGACTGGGATTTCCTGCCGGGGAACGGCCTGTACGTGGACCTGGACGGCGACCGCCCGGACCACGTGCACTTCGAGTCCGGAGCGCTGGTCTCGCGGCAGAGCTTCGCGCTGGAGCCGGGCGACTACGCGCTCTCCTTCCGCCTCGCCGGCTCGCACCGCGGCGACGTGAACACCACCACGGTGAGCCTGGGCAACGCCTTCCGCGAGGAGATCACGCTGCCGCCCGAGGCGCCGTTCCGCGTCTTCACCCGCACCATCCACGTGCGGCGGCCGGTGGTGGCGCGGCTGCGCTTCGAGAACGCCGGCGCCGACGGCTTCGGGCTGCTGCTGGACAACGTGAAGCTCTTCCGCGCGGCGGACGCATCGCAGCGGCGCGTGGCAGGCTAGCTGGTAGCGCCCCAGGCTCGCTTCGCCGCGAAAGCGACGGCGTCCGCGCGGAAGGCGCGGGCGCCGTCGCCGTTTTGCGTCGCGGGCTTCGTGGGCTCGCCCGCGGCGGTTGCCCGCGCGGGCCGGGCGCGGCTATCTTCCGCCCGCTCACGCACATGGCTCGCCCGCCCGCCTCGCATCCCGGAACGCTTCCGTTGCGGCTCAAGGTCCTCCACGTCATCTACGACGATCCGCGGAACCCGTGGGTGGCGGGCGGCGGCGCCGTGCGCGTGCTGGAGCTGTACCGCCGCCTCACCGACCGCGTGGACGCGACGGTGGCCACGGGGAGCTACCCCGGCGCGAAGGACGAGACGATCGACGGCGTGCGCTACCTGCGCCTGGGCGCGCGCGGGCCGTACGCGTGGAGCCGGGTGACGTACGCGGCAGCGGCGAACCGGCTCCTGCGGACGGCGGAGTACGACGCGGCGGTGTTCGACTTCTCGTCGTACACGCCCATCCTGATGCCGCGCAAACGGCCGTCCGGGATCACCGTGCACCACGTGACCGGGCCCACGGCGCGCGAGCGGTGGGGCCCGGTGCTCGCTCCCGCCCTTTCGGGGCTGGAGAAGGCGATGATCCGCCGCGCCCGCCGCCTCACCGCCACGTCGACGGCCACGTACGAGCTGCTGCGCGCCATCGTCGCGCCCGAAGTCCCCATCGACCTTGTGTACGCGGGCGTGCCGGGCGAGCTTTTCGAGCTGCCGCGCCGTCCGGAGGACTACCTGCTCTACTTCGGGCGGCTGGACGTGATCCAGAAGGGGCTCGACACGCTCCTCCAGGCGGTCGCCATCCTGGCCCGGAAACGGCCTGAGGTGGAGATGCGCATCGCGGGGCGCGGCAAGGACATGGAGCGCGTCCGCTCGATGTCGCGCGAGCTGGGGATCGAGGGCAACGTGCGCCTCCTGGGCGCCGTGGACGAGGCGGAGCGGCAGCGCCTGTTCGCCGGCGCGGCGGTGCAGCTGATGCCGTCGCGCTTCGAGGGCTTCGGGATGGTGGCCGCCGAGGCGATGGCCGCCGGCGTCCCCCTCGTGGCCGCCGCCGCCGGCTCGCTCCCCGAGGTGGTCGACGCCCCCCGCGGCGGCATGCTCGTTCCCGCCGGCGACGCGCGGGCGCTGGCGGACGCGACGGAGCGCCTGCTGGAGGACGCCGCCGCGCGCGAGACGCTGTCCGCCTCCGCCCGCATCTCCGCGCAGCGCTTCCGCTGGGAGAAGGTGGCCGACCGCCACTTCGAGTTCCTCCAGAAGCTCGCCGCGACGGGCTGAAGCCCGGATCGCGGGAAGTCCGCGCGGGCGGACTGCGTGCCGTTGTAGCCGCCACTTCAGTGGCATCTTCCAACGATCGTCGCGCGATTCCCTGTCGGACCTCGCGCGGATTCCGGGATTTCGCGAGTCGATACCCATCTCCATCTGCCGAACGTGACCAAGAAGACCGCCACCGCCGCCGCGCCCGCGCGCCGCGCCTCGATGCTGGCCCCGCCGCCCGAGACCGAGCCGCGCATGGGAACGAGCCTCGCCGCCGCGATCTACCTCGCGCTGGCGCTGGTCTACTTCCTTCCCGCCTTCCTCCCGGGAAGGCAGGTGTACGGGACGGACTTCTCCAACTCCGGCTTCGCCTTCCAGAGCTTCATCTCGAAGAGCTTTGCCGCGGGGCACCTGCCGCAGTGGGTGCCGTGGGTGTACGGCGGCGTGCCGTACTTCGCCAACCCCGGCAGCGCGTACTATCCGGTGCGCTTCCTGGCCGACTGGCTGCTCCCCGTGCAGGGGATCCTGCCGGCCATCTTCCTCTTCCAGTTCTTCGTGGCCGGCTGGGGGATGTACCTGCTGGCGCGGGAGATGGGGTCGCGGCCGTGGGTGGCCTTCGTGGCCGGCCTGGCCTTCCAGTGGACGGGGATCCTGACCTCGTGGGTGTATGCCGGGCACGACGGGCGGATCATCGTCCTCTCCCTGGTTCCCCTGCTCTTCTACTTCCTGCACCGCGGCATCCGCACGGTCGCGGTGGCGCCGTTCGCGGGCGCGGCGGCGGCGGTCGGCTTCGCGCTGCTCTCGTTCCAGATCCAGGTCGCGTGGTACATGCTGGTGGGCGCGCTGGTCTGGGCCGTCTTCTGCCTCGTCCACCTCGGCACCGTCCGCCGCGGGCGGGTGCTGGCCAAGGTGGTGCTCCTGGGCGTCGGCGCCGTCGCGTTCGGGTTCGCGATGGGCGCGGTGAACTTCCTCCCCTTCACCAGCTACGTCTCGCACTCGCCGCGCGCGGGGAGCGAGGGGCGTGGCTACGAGTACTCGGTCTCGTACTCGATGCCGCCGGTGAACGTGGTGGCGATGGCGGTGCCGGAGCAGCTCGGGCTTTCCGTGGTCGACCCGACCGACGGCCGGCCGGCGTTCTCGGCGTACCACGGCGAGAACGGCTTCAAGCTGCACAGCGAGTACGTGGGCGCGGTGGCGCTCGTCCTCTTCGCGCTGGGCTTCTGGTACGCGCGGCGGAACCGCCACTGGTGGTTCTTCGCGGGGGCGGCGCTCTTCTTCCTGACGCTGGCGTTCGGCGGCCACACCCCGCTCTACCACCTGTACTGGACGCTGCTGCCGGGGCTGAAAAAGTTCCGCGCGCCGGACCTGGCGTACGGCATGGTCGCCTTCTCGGTGGTGGCGATGGGCGCGCTGGCGCTGGAGTCGCTCGCCCGCGCCCGCGAGGCCGCGGCGGACCGCAAGGCGTCCGCCGAGAACCGGGAACGGCTGGACCTGGTGCTGTGGATCGGCGGCGTGGTGGTGGTGATCGCTTTCCTGGGCGCGGCCGCGCTGGGCTCGCACCCCGGCCAGCCGGGCGAGCCCAGCGCCGCGCCGGGGTGGATGCGCTTCGCCGTCTTCGCGGCGGGCGCCACGGCGGTGCTGTGGGCGTGGACCTCGCGCCGCATCGGCCCCGCCGCGGCGATGTGGATCCTGGCGGCGGTGACCACGGCGGACCTGTGGATGCTGGGGAAGAAGTTCTTCTACACCATCCCCGCGCCGGCCGAGTACTACGCCGAGGACGACGTAGCCGGGTTCCTGAAGACGCAGCAGGCGGCGGGGCCGTTCCGCGTGTGGCCGCTGGGGCAGCAGAGCGCGTGGCCGCGGGTGATGAACTACCCGATGTACCACGGCATCGACCAGGCGGGCGGCGAGCACGGCAACCAGCTGCAGCGCTACAACGAGTACGTGGGCGCCGGGCCGGGAACCACGCCGGACTTCCACAACTTCCTGCAGGACCCGCGCTTCATCAACGCCGACAACGTGCGCTACCTGGTGAGCTCGCAGCCGCTGGGCGTCGACTGGCTGCGTCCCGCCTTCCAGGGGCAGCAGGCCGTCGTCTACGAGAACGTGAACGCCCTGCCGCGCGCCTGGGTCGTGGGCCAGGCCATCCGCGCCGGCGAGGGGCAGACGCTGCAGGCGATGCAGCAGCCGGGGTGGGACCCCCGGAAGTCGGCCGTGGTGGAGAGCCCGCGCGACCTGGCGCTCGCCGGGCCGCAGCTGCAGGGCGCCGCCCGCGTCACCCGCGAGGACGCCGACCGCGTGGAGGTGGCCGCGCAGGCGAGCGGCGCCGGGCTGCTGGTGCTGGCGGACAACTGGTACCCGGACTGGAAGGCCATGGTGGACGGCCGCCCGGCGGAGATCTACCGGACGAACCACACCTTCCGCGGCGTGGTGATCCCCGCCGGGCAGCACCGCGTCGTCTTCACCTTCGATTCCCCGTCGCTGCACACCGGTTTCTGGGTTTGGCTGGCGACGCTGGTGCTGCTCGCCGCGTACGGCGCGTGGCTGCTGGTGGCCTGGCGCAGGCGGCGGGGTGACGCGGCCGCCGCGGCGCCCGAGCCGGCCCCGGCGGGATGAAGCTCTCGCCCGCGTGGAAGAAGGCCGCCACCGCGCTGCTGATCGCGGCGGCGGCCTTCTTTCTCGTCCGCAGCATCGCCCGCGACTGGCCGCGCGTCCGCGCCTTCGACTGGCAGGTGGACCCGCTCCTGCTGGCCGCCAGCATCGCGCTGCTGGTGGCGATGCTGGTCTGGGGCGTGTGGGTGTGGGGGATGGTGCTGCGCCGCTTCGAGCACGCGCCGGTGCGCTTCGGCACGCTGCTGCGCATCTGGTTCCTGTCCAACCTGGCGCGCTACATCCCCGGCACCGTCTTCCAGTTCCTCACCGCCGCGCAGCTCAGCCGCTCGGCCGGCCTCTCCGCCGCGGTGCTGCTGACGTCGCTGCTGGTGCACACGGGAATCACGCTCCTCTCCGCGCTCCTCGTCTCCGCGTGGACGCTGGCCGCGCCGCTCTTCCCCGCCCTGCCTCCGCCTGCGGTGATCGCGATCGGCGCCGCGGCGACCGTCGCGGCCGCGGGGTTCGTGCATCCGCGCTTCCTGAACGCCATGCTCGGCATCATCCCCCGCCTGCTGAAGCGCGAGACCATCCGCTGGAACGGCTCGTGGGGATACGGCCTGGGGCTGCTGGCGATGTCGCTGGCCAGCTGGGCAATGTACGGCGCCGCGTACTGGCTCTTCCTCCGCTCGCTGACGCCGATGGCGCCCGCGCACCTGCCGATGGTCAGTGGTGTGAACGCGCTCTCGTTCGCGGCGGGATGGATCGTCTTCTTCGCCCCCGGCGGCCTGGGCGTGCGCGAGTACGCGATGAAGCAGCTCCTCCTCCCCCTCCTACCCGTCGGCGTGGCCGCCCTCATCTCCATCGCCGCGCGCCTGTGGAACATCGCAGGCGAGCTGCTGGGCGGCGCGCTGGTGCTGGCGCTGTTCCGGCGTTCGTCGGCAGATCGCTCCGCCGTCACCGAGTCCGCTGGCCCCGCCGCGCCGCGAGCGGGAAAGACGTAGCGCGTTTGCCCGCAACACGGTTACATTCGCCCCTTCGGGAACATGGGCGACGTTACCATCATCGGCTGACCGCAGATGCTTGAAGAGCTGAAGAACAAGCTGGGCGAAGAGATCGAGCGGCTGACGCACGAGCTGCAGATCACCCTGCCGAAGGCCATTCAGAAGGCGGTGGAGCACGGCGACCTGCGCGAGAACAGCGAGTACAAGAGCGCGCTGGAGCGCCAGCAGTTCGTGCAGGCGCGCCTGAACCACCTGACCAAGCGCTACGGCGAGCTGTCGAAGATCGACCTTTCCGAGATCCCGTCGGACCGCATCGGCTTCGGCTCGCGCGTGACCGTGGTGGACATGCGCACGCGCGAGGAGGAGACGTACACGCTTGTCTTCGGCGACTACATCGACATCGACAGCGGCCAGATCTCGGTGGCCAGCCCGCTGGGGCAGACGCTGATTGGGAAGAAGAAGGGCGACAAGGTATCGCTCCAGCTCCCCCGCGGGGAGCGCAAGCTGATGATCAAGGAGATGACCACCCTCCCGCAGATGGTCGACGACCAGGGCGACGCGGCCTGACGAGAGGCCGCCAGGACGGTCCGGGAGATGACGAGAGCCGCGGAGGACGCATCCTCCGCGGCTCTCGTTTTCGCTTCTCCGCCGTCCTCATTGCGCCGAAACAGACTGGAAGCAAGCTTCATCCTCTCCTATCATCACCGACCGGTTCACCCTTCAGTCCGGAGAGACACCATGCGGAAGAAGCTGAAGCTCGACGTCGACACGCTCCAGGTGGAGGCGTTCGACACGCACGCCGCGCCTGCCGCTCGCGGCACCGTGGCCGCGCACGACAGCGACAGCAAGGAATCGCTGTGCTATGGGATGTGCAACAGCACGCAGCCCACGCAGGACCCCTACAACGCATACTGCACCTGGGAAGCGTGCTCCAATACCTGGTGCTACAACAGCTGCTGGACCGACTGCTGAAGGGGCGCCCCACGCGACGTAAAGAACCGCGCCGCAGAGGATGCTTCCTCTGCGGCGCGGCCTTCATCTGCCACGATTCGTGAGCGCTCAGCGGCGCCGGTGGCTCTGTCCGTATCCATGGAATCTCCCCAGGTCGTCCGGGTGCGGCTCCAGCGTGTGGCCGCCTCCATCCGCCTCCCAGCTCTGCGACTGGAAGGCCAGGAAGAGCGCGATCCAGCGGTTCTCGCGCTGCAGGTGGAAGAAGAGCGCGCCGTCCTGGCCGGCGCCGTTGTCGTGCGCGTGGCGGCCGGGCGGGTTGCCCTGGTTCATGTGCACGTCGTGCAGCCCGTTGCCGGGGAGAAAGCCGAACACCGCATCGCGCCGCTGCGGCTCGGGCCCCCAGCGCCCGCCGAACGCGTACAGCGCCACGCCCCGGTCCGACGCGGCGATCTCCACCCAGTGTCCGACCTTCTCGTTCAGGTCGTTGTCGCGCCCCGGCCGGTCCAGCGGCAGCGGCTGCATCTGCTCGCGGCGCACGAAGCCGCCGCGCACGTAGTCCAGCCTCGCGCCGCCGCCGAGCGGGTGAAATCCGTCGTCCAGCGCCTCCAGGTCCCCGGTGAGCGGGTGACGGAAATCTTCGTCGCAGAAGAAGAGCAGGTCCGGGCTCCCGCGGTCCATCGAGCGCGTGTCGACGGCGACGCGGAAGCGGATTCCGCCGGCATCCACCAGGATCTCGTAGTGCGGGGTGCGCAGGCGGTGCTCGGGAATGCCGTGCAGCACGCGCCCCTTCAGCACGCCGTAGTTGCGGATCGGCATCAGCCGGCATCCTTCCGCTGGAATTTCCCGCGCGAGCGCGGCGGCCGCGCGCCGGTGAACAGGCCGCGCCCGGGGATGGCGCCCTCTCCCGTGCGCTCGCGGCACGTGCCGTCGGTCCACTCCACGAACCCGGCGTCTCGCGCCGCATCGCGCAGCGGACCGACGGCGGCCGCATCGTAGACGTTTACGTGCAGGTTGCCGTGCTGGCACAGGCTGGCGACGAACGGCGCCCGGCCGGGGGCGATGAACACGGGCCCGTAGCCGATGTCCATCCGCACGGTCCACATCAGGGGCGCGAATACCGCGGCCGCGGCCGATGCATCAATGCGAATCCCACCGTCGAAGCTCTTCCCCGCCCCCATCTCCCGGAATTCCTCCGCCGACATCGCCAGGATCGGCGGCGAGCGGCGGCGCGTGGGCCAGCGCCCGCTCTTCGGCGCGTGCAGAAAGGTCAGCGCGGCGTCCCCGAACGGCGCGAGCATTTGCCCCAGCGCGGGGCCCATCTCCTCCGCAGCCTCGTCGATCCGGTGCGTGGGGTGATGGATGACGAAGCTCTCCGCGACCCGCAGCGCCGGATCCGGCTCCACAGCGTCGCACACTTCCGCGATCCACGCCTCCCGATCCTCGTCCGGCGCGTGCGTCCGCTGCCACCCCACCACCTCGTGCGCGAGGTACGGGTTCGCGCGGAGGCACTCGTCGCGAGGCACGAGCACAGTCGGCGGTCGCTTCATCGAGGGAGAGAGCAGGAGGAATTGCCGGACGGAAGACGGCAGGAGCGGGCGAGAGAACATGCGCCGCGCGGGCCGCCGTGCGCAATCCGTCTCACCCGGTAGCGCGATGGGAGATGCCCCAGCCATTTTCCGCCGGAGGATGGCAGCGCGGACACCCACGCAAGAGGAGATCGAGTGAGCGGACCCACGCGCCGATGGCTGGTTTTCCGCGCCGGAGCTCTCGCCGGGCTGGCGGCGCTCGCGCCGGGGACGCGCATCGCCGCGCAGGCCGGGGCAGCGTCCGTGCCCTCGCCGCCCGCGCTGGCGGAGGCGCTGCGTGCGCGTGTGGAGGTGCTGGCCGCGGACTCGATGCGCGGTCGCGAGACCGGCACGGCGGGCGCCCGTTCCGCCGCCGAGTACCTGGTCCGGGCGGCGCGCGCGCTGGGGCTGGAGCCGGCGGGCGAGAACGGCGGATTCGTCCAGCGCGTGCCGCTGGAGCGCCGGCGCGTGAACGCGGTCGTCACCGTCACCACGCCGCGCGGCCGCACCGCGCTGGCGCCGGGCGAGGCGGTGCCGCTGGTGCTCAACTTCCTCCCCCGCACCTACCGCGCGCGTGGCGAGGGCACCCTGCTGTACGCGGGCTACGTCTCGGACGTGGCCGCGCGCACCGCGCTCCTCGCCGAGCCGGAGCGGGTGGCGGGGCGCGTCCCCGTCTTCCACACCGGCGCGCTGGCGGCGGAAGACGCGGAGCTCCCCCTCCCGCCGATCTTCGAGGTGGCGCCGCTGATGCGCCCCACCAGCGGCGTCCCCGCCGTCGTCTTCCTGGCCGAGGACGCGCTGGCGCGGCAGCTGGCTCGCCGCGCCGACCTGGCGCGCAACGGGCAGCCGGGCGCCCCGCAGCCGCGGCGCGAGCTGAACGCGCCGCCGGTGCTGCTGGTGAGCCCGGCCGCGCTGGAGCGGGCGCTCGGCGCTCCGCTCGGCACCGCGCGGGACACGCGCCCGCTGGCCGGGACGCTCAGCTACCGCATCCGCGACACGGTGGAGACCGCGGAGGGACAGGAGATCGTGGCGGTGATCCCCGGGAGCGACCCGCGGCTCCGCGGCCAGTACGTCGCCCTCGGCGCGCACTACGACCACCTGGGCGTCGGCACCCCCGTCGCGGGCGATTCCATCTACAACGGGGCGGACGACAACGCGTCCGGCGTGGCCGCGCTGCTGGAGACCGCCCGCCGCTTCGCCGCGCTTCCGTCCGGGGGAGCGGCCCGCGCGCAGCCTGCTCTTCATCTGGCACACGGGCGAGGAGAACGGGCTGCTGGGCTCCGCCTTTTTCGCCGGGCACCCCACGGTTCCGCGGGACTCGATCGTGGCCTACCTCAACCTGGACATGATCGGGCGCAACGCGCCGGACGCGCTGTTCGTGCTGGGCGCGCGGCGGCTGTCGGCGGAGGTGGGCGACGCGGTGGAGGCGGTGAACGCGCGCCAGCCGCGGCCGTTCGCGCTGGACTGGTCGCTCGACGCGCCGCGGCATCCGCAGCGCGTCTACTGCCGCTCGGACCAGGCCAGCTTCGCGCGCTTCGGCATCCCCGTGGTCTTCCTCACCTCCTCGCTCCACCCGCAGTACCACACGCCGGCCGACGAGGCGGCCACGCTCGACTACGAGAAGATGGCGCGGGTAACGGCGCTGACGGGCGATCTGGCCGCGGATCTGGCCAACCGCCCGGCGCGCCCCGCCATCACCGCGCCTCTCCCCCGCCCCAGCAGCGCCTGCCAACAGTAGCGGGTGGGGGATGACGACCGGCAGCGAACCACCCGGATCCGTGGCTCGTTCCGCGATCAGGAAAGTTCGCCGGCAGCGGGAGGAAAAGGAGCGATCCCGGGTATCCGCGGGGCGGAACACTTGCCGTCCATTGGAATGAGACATAACGTGAAATCATTCCAGATGGCATCCGCATTCCTGCGGGTCGTACCTTTGCCGGAGGACGTCATGAGCCGGTCGCTTTCCCACCTGCGCCACGGGCTGCTCGGCGCCGTTGTCGTGGGCTCTCTCGGATTCGGAGCCTCCCAGGCGCTGGCGGTGCCGCGCGGGGCTCCCGCCGCCGACGGGACCTGCGTGTACGATGACCCGGGATCACGGACGATCTGCCGGAACTACTGCCAGTCGCAGTACTACCGCGATGGCGCCTGCTTGCGGCAGGGCTTCTGCGGGTGCATCGGCTACATCGGGCCGTGATCCGCCCGGTGAACCGGCAGCGCACGTAATCCTTGCTGGATGATATGAGGGATTCATGACGAAGCCCGCCGGGTGGTCCCGGCGGGCTTCGCTGTCACTCCTGCTCTCTCGGCGCTGTTCGATCTCCGCCTCACCCCGATGCCGGGGCCGGTCACCCCGCGCGGCGCCGCAGCTGCTCCACCTCCGCCCGCAGCGTGGCGATGAGCTCGGCGATGAAGCCGAAGCCGAAGAGCAGGAAGCCGATCGTCTCCAGCAGCACCACCAGCGTCAGCAGCGGGCGGTAGCCGAAGGGCGGCATCCAGTTGCCCACGCGCAGCACCACCGTCGCCAGCCCCACCAGCAGCCCCAGCAGGATCAGGATCAGCCCGCTTCCGCCGAAGAACTGCATCGGCTTCTCGCTGAACTTCAGGTAGAACCAGACGACGATCAGGTCGCCCACCCCCACCAGCACGCGGCGCTTCCCGCTGTACTTCGCCACGCCGGCGCGGCGGGGGAAGAGGGTGATGTCCATCTCCCCCACGCTGTACCCCTCGGCGTGGGCCAGGACCACGAAGAAGCGGTGCCAGTCGTGGCGGAGGGGGATCTCGCGCAGGATCTCGGTGCGGAACGCCTTCATGGCGTTCAGGTCGCGCACCGGGATGTCGAACAGGCGCTGCGACATGCGGTTGTAGATGCCGCTGACCGCCGCCTTCTCGTACTGCCCCACCTTGCGCCCGCACACGATGTCGACGCCATCGCCCAGGCGGGCCAGGAAGCGGGGGATCTCCTCGGTGGAGTGCTGCAGGTCGGCGTCGAAGAGCACCAGGTACTCGGTCTCGGCGGCCATCGCCCCCGTCACCATCGCCTCGGTCTTGCCGAGATTCCTCCGGTGCCGGACGACCTTCGCGCGCGGAAAGCGCTCCGCCTCGCGCACCGCGGCCGCGTACGTCCCGTCGGTCGACCCGTCGTCCACCACGATCAGCTCGCCGGCCAGGTCGTGCCGCTCGAAGGTCTCGCGCAGCTCGCGGAAGAGCGCGGGGATGTTGTCGACCTCGTCGAACGCCGGCACCAGCACCGCGAAGTTGCGCCGCATGGCCTCGGGCACGGCCACCGTCGCCAGCTCCCCCGCCGTGGCCAGGGCGGCCGACGCACCGCCGTCCGCGGACGCGGCGAGGGGGACGCCCGCGCGGGAGCCCCCCTGTCCCCTGTCCCCTGTCCCCTGTCCCCTGAGGCTGTTCACACGCGCTTCCGCATCCGGGCCGAGAGCACGCCCAGCTGGTCGCGGTACTTGGCCACGGTGCGCCGGGCGATCTGGATCCCCTCTTCCTTCAGGATGTTCACGATGGCCTGGTCGGTCAGCGGGTGCGCGGGATCCTCGTCGCTCACCAGCTTCTCGATCTGGGCCTTGATCCCGCGGGCCGACACGTCCTCGCCGCTCGTGGTCGACAGGCCGGACGAGAAGAAGAACTTCAGCGGGAACACGCCGCGCGGCGTCTGCACGAACTTCTCGTTGGTCACGCGGCTGACCGTGGACTCGTGCATGTCGATGACCTCGGCCACCTCGCGCAGCGTGAGCGGCTTCAGGTACTGCACGCCCTTGTCGAAGAAGTCGCGCTGCCGGTCCACGATGAAGTTCATCACCTTCAGCATGGTCTGCCGGCGCTGCTCGATGGCCTGGATCATCCAGTTGGCCGAGTTCAGCTTGTTGGAGATGAACTCCTTGTTCTCGCCCTGGAACTTCTTCTTGTCCTTGGCGATGTCGCGGTACGTGCGGGAGAGCTTCAGCCGCGGCAGCGACGTGTCGTTCAGGAAGACCAGGTACTCGCCCTCGATCTTCTCCACGATCAGGTCGGGGATGATGTAGTTGTCGCCGTGCGACGCGTACTTCAGCCCGGGCTTGGGATCGAGCTTGGCCACCTCGTCGGCCGCGTCCTGCACGTCGCGCGGGGTGATCGAGAGCTCCTTGCTGATCTCGCTCCAGCGGTGGTTGATCAGCTGGTCGAAGTACTGGTCCACGATGCGGTAGGCCAGCGACCCGCGCAGCCGCTCCTCCACCTCGGGGATGGGCGGCTCGCCCTCGCCGGTCTCCTTCACCAGGTCCTGCACCACGCAGTCGCGCAGCTGCAGCAGGATGCACTCGCGCAGGTCGCGCGCGCCGATCCCCGGCGGGTCGAAGGCCTGGATCACGTACAGCATCCGCTCGGCCTCGCCCAGGTCGTAGGGGTCCACCCCCTCCCACCCCTCGCCGTCGCGCATGAAGTCGTTCAGCGACTGCACGATCTCTTCGAGCGGGGCCTCCAGGTAGCCCTCGTCGTTGATGTTGCCGATGATCTCCTCGCCCAGCAGGAGCTCGCGCTCGGAGAGGCGCAGCAGCGTCAGCTGGTCGTGCAGGTGGTCGCCCAGCTCCTTGGTGTCGACCGAAACGGGCTCGTAGTACTCGCGCTCCTCGTACTCCTCGCGCCGGCCGCCGGTCTCGAAGCCGTTCAGGAGGATCTCCTCCCAGTCGATCTCGTCGTCCTTCTCCTGCTCCTTCTCGTCCTTGCGCTCCTCCACCGTCTCCTCGACATCGCCCTCCACCATCTCCAGGAAGGGGTTGTTCAGGAGCTCCTGCTTCAGGTGCTGCTGCAGGTCCAGGAGGGGCATGTACAGGAGATCCATCGCCTGGTACAGGCGAGGGTTGATCTTCATCTCCTGCTTGAGGGTGGTCCCCTGGTACAGGCCCGTCTTCATACCGCGTCTTCCGATTCAGGGTGGTCGTACCGCTCGCGCATCCGGGCGGTCAGCGTGGGACCCAGGTAGATCTCGGCCACTTCGTCGTTCCAGACCAGCTCGCTGACCGTGCCGCTCACCCGCACACGGCCCTCGTACATGATGTAGGCGCGGTCCACGATGTCGAGCGTCTGCTCCACGTTGTGGTCGGAGATCAGCACCCCGATCCCGCGGCGGCGCAGGTCGCTCACGATCTGCTGGATGTCGTGCACGGCGATGGGGTCCACGCCGGCGAAGGGCTCGTCCAGCAGCATGAAGCGCGGCTGGCTGACCAGCGCGCGGGTGATCTCCAGCCGCCGCCGCTCGCCGCCGGAGAGCGCGTACGCCTTGGTCTTGCGGAGATGCTTGATCCCCAGCTCGTCCAGCAATTCCTCCAGCCGCCGCTTCCGCTCGGCGCGGGAGAGGGGCATCATCTGCAGGATGGCCATCACGTTCTCCTCCACCGACAGCCGGCGGAAGATGGAGGGCTCCTGCGCCAGGTACCCGATCCCCGCGCGCGCCCGCTTGTACATGGGCACGCCGGTCAGCTCGCGCGGGCCGATGAACACCTTGCCGCGGTCGGGGCGGATGAGCCCCACGATCATGTAGAAGCTGGTGGTCTTCCCCGCCCCGTTGGGCCCCAGCAGCCCCACGATCTCGCCCTGGCGGACGTGCACGTCCACGTCGTTCACCACGCGGCGGCCGCGGTAGGTCTTCACCAGCCCCTTGGCCGCCAGCGTGAGCCCGCCGGGAACGATCATCGACTGGCGGCGCTGCGGGTGCAGCAGCGCCTCGTCCTCCGGCGCCAGCGCGACGCCGCCCGCCTCCCCGTCGAAGTCGGCGACCGCGGCGGCGGATTCGCCGCCCTCGTGGCCGCTTCCGTGTGTGTCGTGCAGAATGGCCCGTATCCTCGCGTCCATGTGCTGCAGCGCCCGCTCGCGCCCGGCCTGCACCTCGGCCAGCGCCCACGGCGAGAGCCGCACGGCCTGCCACGTTCCCGCGCCGTCGGGCGAAACCGGCTCGCCCTCGGCTTCGGCCAGGAACTCCACCACCCCGGCGGCGGCCAGCTGCCCGGTCACCTGCTCGTCCAGGTACCGCACCGTCTCGGGCGAGGCGAAGTTCCCCGGCGCCTGCCCGTCGCCGCCGTACCAGCGGTGGTACTCCTCGCGCACGCCGGTCAGCCAGCGGGCGCGGTCCACGGGGTGCGCGCCCTCGTCGGCGGCGGCCAGCGCCCGCAGCGCCATGAGCGCCGAGAGCCCGCCCGCGCCGGTGGCGCTGACGATTCGCTCCAGCCGGGGCTCCGTCAAGGCTTGCGTCCTCCCGCTGGCTGCAACGGAGCGCTCGGCGAGTCCCGCGAAGGCGCCGGAGTCGCGGGTGGATTGGACGCGGGGGGACGGTTCACCGGCGGGCTCCCCGACCGCGGCGGCGTGTTCGACGGCGCCGGCATGGTCCCCGTGGTCCCCGTCGTCGCCCGCGTCGCGCCGGTCACGGTGCCGGGGCGCGCGGTCGTCTGCCCGTTCGCGCGGGCGGCCCGCCCCGCCGCCGAGGTGTCGTTCTGCGCGGTGCGGGTGTCGGGATCCAGGTACACGCCCTGCTTCAATCCGCGCACGTGCGCCACGTCCACCTCGCCATCCTTGAAGGTCAGGTCGATGCGGTCGCCGATCAGGTAGTTCAATCCCGGCTTCTTCTGTCCCGCCTTCGCCGAGTCGTCGCGCATGCGGTAGAGCGAGTGCGCGTCGCCGATGGCCAGCAGCCGCTCGATCTCCGTCTTCGCCGTGTCTCCCTGCGCCGTCGCGGGACGCGCCGGACGTCCCGCGAGCCGCACGCTGTCGCCGCGGGCGGGGCGCGACGCGCTGTCCGCGCGCGCGGAGTCGCTGCGGAAGAAGGCGACGATGGTGTCGGCCGTCAGCACGTCCTTCTGGTCCAGCTCGGTCGGCGGCTCCGTCATCGACCGGGGCACCGTTGGAACGGATGCGGTCCGCCCCGCCGCCGCGCCGGAATCGACGACCACGCTGCGGACGGCGATGGTGTCCCAGCTCTCGCCGCGCGCCTTGCCGACGGCGTTTACCTGCCGCAGCCGCTGGTCGGGAAGCAGGGCCTCGATCGAGTCGGCCTCCATGCGGAAGCCCTTGGAGACGGCGGTGGAGCGCCCCGGCGTGGTGCTTCCCGGCACCTGCCCGCTGGTCATCCGCTGCAGCAGGTCGCGCTCGAAGAACATGCGCAGCAGCGGCCCGTCCACCGTCAGCCGCTCGCTCACCAGCCGCGCGTTGGTCTGCGCCACCACGCGCGAGACCGAGCCGTTCTGCAGGTCGGTGGTGATCAGGTCGCCCGAGAGGTGGTACTTCTCGTTGTCGACCTTCGCCTGCCGCCGCAGCTCCACGTGGTCGGCCACCTGGTCGTAGTACGCCTCTTCCGCGGTCGACCGGGTGCCGTTGTCGTTGATGACGACGTTGCCGGTGGCCGTCATGTACCGCTCGCCGACGGAGGTCACGCGGTCGGCGTCGATCTCCATGGGGTTGCGGCGGTTCGCCGAGCCGTTGCTCTTGGGGACGACGGTCACGTGCGGGCGCTGCGTGGCGGTGGACTGCGCCTCGGGGCGCCCCGCCATGGCGCGGAAGTACTCCAGCTCGGGGCCGCGCAGGGTGGAGCCCTTCTGCTTGTCGGTGAAGACCACGCTGCCGGTGGCGTACAGCCGCCCCGTCTGCGAGTTGTAGGTCGCGTAGTCCGAGGTCAGCGAGCGCCCCGGGTCCTGGTAGTCCACCTGGCGGTAGAGCTGCACCTCGTTCTGCGCGGAGTAGATCACCGCGCTGTCGGCGCGCAGCTCCTCGCCGTTGGTGCAGCGCACCAGCAGCGGCCCCTGCGCGCTGATCACGCGGTTGCGCGGGTCGCCGATCGCCGTCCAGTTGCCGCGCTGGGAAACCAGCTCGCAGGTGTTCTGCGCGGCCGCACGGCCGGCGGACGGCACGGCGAAGAGGGCGAGGGCGAGGAGGATGCGGCGCATCAGAAGGTGATCCCCCCGCTGCCGACCTTCACGCCCTGCACCACCGCGTTCTTCCCCTGCACGTTGGTGAAGGCCGAGTTCGAGGTGAAGCCGTCGGAGATGAGCGTCTGCCCGTTCTCCACGATGGTGGTGGATTTCTCGCTCCACACGCGGTCGCCGCCCTGGTCCCAGTGCAGCTCCTCGCTCTTGATGGTGCGCATCCCCTTGTCGCCCTGGGTGATGAGGACCACGTTGCCGCGCGCCGTCATCATCCCCGAGGTCTGGTCGTACTCCCCCGTCTTCGAGGTCAGCCGGCTGGGCTGGCGCCCCGGCTCGTAAAAGGTGAGCCGCACCTTCTTCAGCTGCGAGCGCGTCTCGCCCTCGGGGGTGACCGCCGTGTCGGCGAAGAGGTCGGCCTTCAGGCGGCCCGCCTCGCTGATCTTCAGGTTCATCCCGATGGTCACCTGGTTGCTGTTGGCGTCGGCGGCGATGGCCGGGCCCGCCGGCTCCACGCCGCACGCGGCAAGGAGGGCAAGGCCGAGCACCGGCACCCAGGTGAGCCCCATCGGGCGGATCGTCACAGATTTCATCGTCTTCCGGTTCATACCGCGCCGGCGCGCATCAGGTCGTGCAGGTGCACCATCCCCACCACGCGCCGTTCCTCGTTCAGCACCGGGAGCGCCATCACCCCGTGCCGCTCCATCACCCCCACCGCGGCGGCGGCCAGCTGGTCGGGCCCGGCGGTGCGCGGATTGGCGGACATGATCTCCGATACGGAGATTGCAAAAAAGTGTTCCTCGCGCTCCATCAGCCGCGTCAGGTCGCCGCTGGTCACCACGCCCAGGAGCTTCCGGTCGCCATCCACGATGGCGACGGTGCCGCGGCGCTCGGCGAGCAGCATCACGCACTCGCGCATCGGCGCGTCCGGGGCGAGGAGCGGCAGCTCCTCCGCCACCATCACGTCGGCCACGCGCAGGATCAGGCGCCGGCCCAGCGCGCCGCCCGGGTGCAGCCGCGCGAAGTCGTCGCGTCCGAAGCCGCGGCGCAGCAGGAGGGCCACCGCCAGCGCGTCTCCCATCGCCAGCGCGGCGGTGGTGGACGAGGTGGGCGCCAGGTCGTGCGGGCAGGCCTCCTCGGCCACCGAGCAGTCCAGCACGAACTCGCTCTGCCGCGCCAGCGACGAATCCATTTGCCCGGTGAGCGCCACCAGCCGCACCCCCATCCGGCCGAGGTATTCGACGAGGCCGCGCAGCTCCTCGCTCTCGCCGCTCTTGCTGAGCAGGATGGCCACGTCGCCCGCCTCCACGATCCCCAGGTCGCCGTGCAGCGCCTCCACGGGGTGGAGGAAGGTGGCCGGTGTCCCCGTCGAGGTCAGCGTCGCCGCGATCTTCCGGGCGACGATGCCGCTCTTGCCGATGCCGGAGACGATCACGCGGCCGCCGTCTTCCAGGATGGCTTCCACCGCGCCCGCGAAGTCGCTGCCGATGCGGGCCTCGAGCGCGGCCACGGCCTGCGCCTCCTGGCGGATCACGCGGCGGGCGCGCTCCAGCGTTTCGGCCAGCGACAGCCCCGGCGTGGCGGCGGCGAGCGTCTCCAGCATCATCCCCCCGGCCTTTCCGAGCCGGCCTCGCGCTCGCGCACGTAAGCCTCCACGCGCCCGGCCCACTCGCCGCGGGCGGTCAGCAGCGCCTCGGCGAACTCGCGCACCGCGCCGCGCCCGCCGTGCTTCTCCGCGGCCCAGACGGCGCTCGCCCGCGCGTCCGAGGTCGCGTTGCCGACGACGGCCGGGAGCCCGACGCGGCGGAGGATGGAGAGGTCGGGAAGGTCGTCGCCGATGAAGGCCGTCTCCTCCCACCCGATCCCCAGCCGCTCCAGCATCGCCGTCACCGTCCCGAGCTTGGCCGCGGTGCGGTCCTGGTGCACCTCGTCGATCTCCAGCTCCTCGGCGCGGATGCGCACCGCGTGGCTCTCGCGTCCGGTGACGATGGAGACGTGGATCCCGGCCTCCTTCATCAGCCGGATCCCCAGCCCGTCCTGGATGTCGAAGCGCTTCAGCTCCACCGGCTCGCCGCTTTCCGTCGCACCCAGGTAGATGCCGCCATCGGTCATCACCCCGTCCACGTCCAGCACCACCAGGCGGATCCGCTTCGCCAGCCCGGCGTCGATGCGCTCAGCCACGGGGCGCCGCCTCCCAGTCCAGGGTCCGCGACGCGGCGCGGATCTCCAGCACCTGCTCCAGCAGCGGCTTCAGCCGGGCGAGCGGGAGCATGTTGGTCGTGTCGGAGAGCCCCTTCGCCGGGTCGGGATGCGTCTCCAAGAAGAGCGCGTCCGCGCCCGCCGCCACCGCCGCGCGCACCAGCGCCGGGATGTGGCGCGGCTCGCCGCCGCTGACGCCCGCGCCCTCGCCGGGGCGCTGGACGGAATGCGTGCCGTCGAACACCGCCGGCGCCTCGCACGCCTCGCGCATCAGCGCGAACGAGCGCATGTCGACCACCAGGTTGCCGTAGCCGAAGAAGGTGCCGCGCTCCGTCACCGCCACGCCGGGGGCGCCGGCGCCGCGCACCTTGGCCGCCGCGCCCCGCATCTCGGCCGGCCCCATCCACTGCCCCTTTTTCACGTTCACCGGCTTCCCCGTGGCGCCCGCGGCCACCAGCAGGTCGGTCTGGCGGCAGAGGAAGGCGGGGATCTGCAGCACGTCGACGACCTCGGCCACCGCGGCGCACTGCTCGGGGAGATGCACGTCGGTGACGAGCGGCAATCCCGTCTGCGCCCGCACCTTCTCCAGCTTCGCCAGCCCCTCGTCGATCCCCGGCCCGCGCGGCGAGCCGGGAGACGAGCGGTTGGCCTTGTCGAAGCTGGCCTTGAACAGGATGGGGAGGTCCAGGTCGTCCGCCATCCGCGCCAGCGCCTCGGCCACGCACACGTTCAGCGCGTCGCTCTCCAGCACGCACGGCCCGGCGATCAGGAAGAACTCGCCGCCCAGCCGGAAGAGCCGTCCGACGTCCGCCCGCGGAGACGCCGCGGGCCCGGAGAGCTCCTGCACCGCCTGCAAGATCGCGAATCCCCCGTCGCTCATCTGCTCAGTCTCCCGCCAGCGCGGCCACGTTCGGACGCGCCTCGCGCACCGGCTCGGCGCTCTCGCGCCCGTCCGCCGACGACGTGACCACGGGACCGCGGCGCGCGGCCGCCGCCTGGATGAATGAGGCGAAGAGCGGGTGCGGCTGGTCCGGGCGGCTCTTCAGCTCCGGGTGCGCCTGCGTGGCCACGAACCAGGGGTGGCTGGGAACCTCGATCATCTCCACCAGGTTCCCGTCGGGCGACACGCCGCTGATGCGCAGCCCGCTCTCCTCCAGCTGTTCGCGGTAGACGTTGTTCACCTCGTAGCGGTGGCGGTGGCGCTCGCTGATCTCCTGCGCGCCGTAGATCTCGCTGGCGCGGCTCCCCGGCAGCAGCCGCGCGGTGTACGCGCCCAGCCGCTGCGTGCCGCCCAGATCGGTGATCTCGCGCTGGCTGTTCATCAGGCAGATCACCGGGTCGCTGGTCTTGTCGTCCCACTCGGCGCTGTGCGCGCCGTGGATCCCGCACACCGAGCGCGAGAACTCGATCACCGCCGTCTGCAGCCCCAGGCAGATGCCGAAGAAGGGCAGCCCGTTCTCGCGCGCCCAGCGGATGGCGCTGAGCATCCCCTCCACCCCGCGCACCCCGAAGCCGCCGGGGATCAGCAGGCCGTGGTAGCCGCCCAGCTTCTCCGCGCCCTGCCCGTTCTCGAAGTCTTCCGACGACAGCCAGTCGATCCTGACCTTCACGTCGTTCGCGATCCCGCCGTGGATCAGCGCCTCCTGCACCGACTTGTAGCTGTCGACGAGCGCGACGTACTTGCCGACGACGGCGACGCGGACCTCGCCGTTCCTGGGATGCTTCACCCGCTCGACCAGCTGCTTCCACTCCGTCAGCGCCGGCTTCTCGGTCTGCAGCCCCAGCTTGCTGGCCACCAGCTCGTCCAGCCGCTGCCGTGCGTAGTCCAGCGGCACCTCGTAGATGGTCGACGCGTCGCGCGCCTCGATCACCGCGTTCACGTCCACGTTGCAGAACAGCGCGATCTTCCGCTTCATGTCGGGGGAGATGGCGTGCTCGGTGCGGCAGATCAGCACGTCGGGCTGGATCCCGATCTCCATCAGCTCGCGCACCGAGTGCTGCGTGGGCTTGGTCTTCAGCTCTCCCGCGGCGGCGATGTAGGGGATGAGCGTGAGGTGGATGAAGAGCGTGTTCTCGCGCCCGATCTCCTGCCGGTACTGGCGGATGGCCTCCAGGAAGGGGAGCGACTCGATGTCGCCCACCGTGCCGCCGATCTCCGTGATCACCACGTCGTGGTTCGGCGCCAGCCGCTTGATGGCGCCCTTGATGGCGTCGGTGATGTGCGGGATCACCTGCACCGTGGCGCCGAGGTATTCCCCGCGGCGCTCGCGGGTGATCACGTCCTGGTAGATGCGCCCCGTGGTGATGGAGTTCGCCTGCGACAGCGACTCGCCCACGAAGCGCTCGTAGTGGCCGAGATCGAGATCAGTCTCAGCCCCGTCGTCGGTGACGAACACCTCGCCGTGCTGGAAGGGCGAAAGGGTGCCGGGGTCCACGTTGATGTACGGGTCGAACTTCTGGATCGTCACCCTCAGGCCCCGCTCCACCAGGAGCCGGCCGATGGACGCCGCGGCGATCCCCTTCCCCAGCGACGAGACCACGCCGCCGGTGACGAAGATGTACTTGGTGGGTGCGGTGTTCAGGGCGGTCATGCTCGCTCCAGGGCCGGTGTTGCCATCTGCTTCAGAAGAATCGTCTCCGCGCGCGCCGCGTCGGCCGGGGTGTCCACGCCCCCCTCGGCGGGCGCGCCCACCGCGATGCCGATGCGCAGCCCGGCGGCCAGCGCGCGCAGCTGCTCCAGCTTCTCGATCCGCTCCAGCGGCGACTCGGGGAGCGCCACCCAGCGCAGCAGCGCGTCGCGCGTGTAGCTGTAGATGCCCACATGGCGCAGGAACGCGCCGCCGGCGAAGTCCGGCTCCGCGTCGCGCGGATGCGGAACGGGCGCGCGGGTGAAGAAGAGCGCGCGGCCGTCATCGCCGCGCACCGCCTTCACCACCGCCGGCTCCCGCCACTCCGCCGCGGAGGCGATCGGCGTGGCCACCGTTCCCACGTCCCATCCCCCGTCGCGGACGAGGGCGACCGCGGCCTCCAGGTGGTCGCGGCGCACGAACGGCTCGTCGCCCTGCACGTTCACGATCACCCCGAAGTCCCGCCACTCCGCGCGGCGCACCACCTCTGCGACCCGGTCCGTCCCCGAGGGGTGCTCGGCGCGCGTGAGCACGGCGGAGGCGCCGAAGCCGCGGGCGGCCGCTTGGACCTCGGGGCTGTCGGTGGCGATGACGATGTCGTCGAAGACGCCCGCTTCCACGGCGCGGCGCCAGACCCACTCGATGAGCGGCCTGCCGGCGATGGAGTGCAGCGGCTTGCGGGGGAGACGGACCGACGCGAGGCGGGCCGGGATCACGCCGAGGACGCGAGTGGTCATCGGCTTGCCGGCCCCGTGGGGCGGGATTTCGGGCGGCGGGCGATTGCAATAATCACGCCATGCAACCTAACTGCCCCCCGCACGAATGTCAAAGCGCGCGATGCGGCAGGCGCGTGCTGCTCATCGTCCGTTCATGCGAGGCGCGGGCGCGAGACCAGGATCGGCCCGTCGCCCGGGCATGCAAGGGCGAATGAATTCGCGGCAACAACGGCCCGAAGTCCGCCTTCGCGGACTGCGGCCGCGCCATCTCCGCGCGGCGCCGGCTCCAGCGGGAGAACGGGGACCGTGCCACTGTTCCCCATCTCCCGAAATCCCCCGAATGAAGGCGGCGCCGCGCGCTGGATCTTCCTACTTCCCCGGCTGCGCGGCGGGGGGCGGGCCCCCGCCTCCGGGTCCGGCGCCCGGGTTTTTGGGGCGCGGGGGAGCGGGAAGGGAGATGAGGATGGCGGTGACGACCAGCACCACCCCCGCCACCGACAGCTCGGCGATCGCGGAGCGGCGGATGGCGTCCGCGGCCGACTCGCTGCCCAGCGTGGGGCGCTGCCGGCGCCAGTTCCACGCGCCCAGCGCGAACACCATCGCCACGAACACCAGCTTGGCGATGAGCGCCCACCCGTACGGCGTGGTCCACAGCGCGTCGATCTTCGGCAGGTGCCGCCACGCGGTGATGACGCCGAAGATCACGACCCCGATGCCGGAGGCCAGCGCCAGCGGCGAGAAGCCGTTCACCATCTCCGCCACCAGCGTCCCGCGCCGCCCGCGCCCGCGCTCGTGCCGCAGCACCGCGCCGATCCCCGCCACCACCAGCACGAACAGCGTGCCGATCCACAGCCCGGCGGCCAGCGCGTGCACCGGGTTCACCAGCCGCGCCAGCGGGCCGAAGAACACGCCGCGCAGCTGCCCCACGATCACCCCGACGGCCGCCAGCGGCCACCCGATCCCCCGCCCCGCCGCCGCCAGCGCGAAGCCGGTCAGGGCCACCAGGAGGAGGATGAGCTGCACCTGCGTCTGCAGGTTGCCGCTCGCCAGCGCGGAGACGGTGGTGTGCTGGCGCGCGGCGGCCGCGGGGAGGTTGATGGCCGTGAGGACCGCGCGGATGAGCCATCCCACCAGCCCCAGCACGGCGGCGCGGCGCGCGGCGTCGGCCCACACGTCCGCTTGGTCCGACGGCGTCACGGCGGCAAGGCGGCGCCGCACCGACGCGTAGCGGAAGCCGACGGCGCCGGCGCCCAGGAACAGGCCGATGAAGCCGGCGAGCTCCCGGACGGGCTCGGACCAGGTGATGAGGGGCTCTGCCTGCACGCGGGCGGCTCCGGGCGACGGGGGGTGGGATCGGCGGCTCGGCACGCTCACGGCGCGCGGCCGCCACGATGGCGAAATGGACCGTGCCCGCACGAGCTTCGCAAGCCGCCGTTGTGCAAAAGCGTAGCAGATGATAGCTTTTCGGCGCTGCACCTCGCGATCCCACTCTCCGACACAGAGAAACGCCCGCTGCCGTAAGACCGCGATTCCGTCGTGGCCGGACGCCGCCGTGCCCGCGCGTGCAAGCGGCGCGGGCCCGCGGGTGGGAGAGGCGTGTGCGCGCACCAGATCCACACATCAACCCCCCAGGACCGATGCCCCGCTACCGCTCCACGCTCCTCACCGCCGCGCTCGTGCTCGGCGCGTCGACCCTGGCGCATGCCCAGGCCGACAGCGCGCTGTACGTGTCGAGCGGCGGCACCCAGCTCTTCCGCGTGAACCAGGACGCCGGCCTGGTGGCCAACGGCACCGCCGGAAGCGGGAACATCCCCGCCACCGGCGCGGGCGTGCGCATGATGTGGTTCCCGGCGCTGTGGGCCTTCCGCGCCGGCAAGGTGGAGAGCTTCGGCGCCACCTACTGGGACCTGGCCAGCATCGGCGCGGGCTCCGCCGCCTTCGGCGAGAACACGCGCGCCAGCGGCAGCAACTCCTTCGCGGCCAACCTGGCCACCACCGCCAGCGGTGACGAGAGCGTGGCGCTGGGGAACAACGGCACGGCCAGCGCCGACCGAGCCTTCGCCTTCAACGGCACCGCCAGCGCGGTGGGCGCCGTGGCCATCGGCAGCGGCGCGCAGGCCACCAACGACGACGCGCTGGCCATGGGCCCCAGCTCCATCGCGGGCGGGCTGGCGGCCATCACCCTGGGCCCCAGCATCGCCAACGGCAACTTCGGCGTGGCCATCGGGCTGCAGAACAGCGCCAGCGGGCAGTTCTCGGTAGCCATCGGCAAGAACGCCCGCACCGCCAACCGGCAGGGCTCGATCGTGCTGGGCGACGGCTGTGCCTCCTTCTCGTCGGACTCGGTGTATCCCACCGCCAACAACCAGTTCGTGGCGCGCGGCTGCGGCGGCGTGAAGTTCTACACCAACCAGGGGCTGACCGCGGGCGTGGAGCTGGCTGCCGGCGGCAGCGGCTGGAGCGCGGTGTCGGACCGCAACCGCAAGGAGAACTTCCGGGCGGTGAGCGGCGAGGAGCTGCTGGCCCGCCTGCGCGGCGTGCCGGTGAGCACCTGGAACTACCGGACCCAGGACCGCGCCATCCGCCACATGGGCCCCATGGCGCAGGACCTGTTCGCCGCCTTCGGCCTGGGCGAGAGCGACCGGATGATCAACTCCGTCGACATCGACGGCGTGAACCTGGCCGGCGTGCAGGCGGTGGCCGCGCGCACCGACCAGCTGCGCGCCGAGGTGAGCACGCTGACCGCCGAGAACGCCGAGCTGCGCGGCCGCGTGAGCGACCTCGAGGCGCGGCTGCGGCGGCTGGAGTCGCTGGTGGCCGGCCCGCCGCCCGCCGCCCCGAAGCCCTGACGCGCGTCCGCGCGGGCTCCGGCCCCGGCTCGGCTGCTACGCTCCCCCGTGCGGCCGTCCACGCGGAGAAAGCTTGTCCGGAAGCACGAATCGTCGTATACTGTGGCATCCCAACGGGAAGCCGCTCCACCCTCGCCCCACTCCTCCAGGCCATGTCCCATCGGCAACTGATACAACGCACCGCATGCGGTGCGGCGCTCGTGCTGCTTGCGGCGTGCACCGACCGCCTCCTTCCCACCGCCGCCGCGCCCGCGCTCCCCGCCGGCACCGTGGGACAGGTGACCTGCTCGGTGAACGTGCCCGCGCAGACGATGTCGTGCACCAGCGTGAAGCCCGCCGGCCCGCGCGGCGACCGCATCATCGGCAAGCAGGACGTGTACGTGAAGCTCTCCAGCTCCGGCACCACCTGGGACGCGGGAACCGAGATCCTGTCGAGCAACGTGGTGGTGCAGAACCTGGCCGACCGCCCCATGGGCACGCCCGACGGCTTTACGGTTTCCGGGGTGAAGGTCTTCTTCCAGACCGGGCCCACGGTCACCTCGGGCACCGGCAGCGTGACGGTGGCCAACCCCGACGGCACCGACGGGACCTTCCTGGCGTCGAACCAGACCTACTTCAGCTACGGCGAGATCCTGTCGCCGTACCAGCTGTCGCGGGCGAAGACGTGGCAGTTCAACGTCCCGTCTACCGTGGTTTCGTTCGAGTTCACCGTCTACGTCTCCACCCCGCTGCCCAACGAGAACGATCCGCTGGTCGACAAGGTGTGGACCGGCGCGGTGGACTCGGTGTGGAGCACCCCCGGCAACTGGCAGGACGGCGTGGTGCCCGACTCGTCGAGCGTCGTGGCCATCCCCCCCGACTCGCTGCTGGCCAGCCACACGCAGCCGGTGCTGGCCGCCGACGCCGACGTGGGCTATCTGCGCGTGGGCGCGGCCAGCTCGCTGGGGCTCAAGGGCTTCACCCTGCGCGCCCGCGCCAACGTCGACGCGGTGGGCACCATCAGCGGCGGCACGGTGTGGATGAGCGGCACCGGCGCGCTGCTGCGCGGCAACGTGGACGCGCTGCAGGTGTCCGGGAGCACGCAGCTGCAGGGCACCGTGAAGGCCACCGGCGCCGTGTCGGTGACGGGCTCGCTGTCGGTGAAGGACCAGGTGATGTCGATCCAGCTCCCGTGACCCCCACTCCCCTTCCAGCCGGAGCGATGATGAACACCAGGATTCTTGCGGGCGTGGCGCTGGCGGCGCTGGCCCTTGCCGCCCCGGCGCGGGCGCAGACACCGGACTCGGCGTTCGCGGTGAGCAGCGGCGGGCAGGGGCTGTTCCGCGTGAACGTGGACGCCGGCGTCCTCATGGGCGGCACCTTCGACGGCGACATCAACGGCACGGGGATCCCGGCCGAGGGCTCGGGCACGCGCGCGATGTGGTATCCGCGCAAGGGTGCGTTCCGCGCCGGCGGCATCAACGGCACGCAGTGGGACGCCGCCAACATCGGCAACTACTCCGTGGCCATGGGCCAGGACGTGCGCGCCAGCGCCGACAACGCCACGGCATTCGGGCTTCGCTCCACCGCCGCCCAGGTCAGCAGCTTCGCGGCGGGCGAGGACAACACCGCCTCGGGCGCGGCCTCGGTGGCGCTGGGCTACCACGCGCACACCAACGCGCGGCAGGGCTCGTTCGTGTTCTCCGACCGCTCTTCGGTCGACACGCTGCGCGCCGGGGTGAACCACTCGGCCAACTGGCGCGTCTCCGGCGGCTTCCGGATCTTCACTTCCTCCAACCTGTCCACCGGCGTCACCATCCAGAGCGGCAGCGTCGCCAGCAACTGGGGGCAGTCGAACGCGGTGATCAGCACCAGCACCGGCGCCTACCTCGGCACCGACGGCGTGTGGCACGACGTCTCCGACGTGCGCCGCAAGCACCTGTTCGAGGACGTGTCGGGCGAGGACGTGCTCGTCCGCCTGCGCGCGCTGCCGGTGCGCACCTGGAGCTACCGCGTGGACGACGCCGGGGTCCGCCACATCGGCCCCACCGCGCAGGATTTCCACGCGGTGTTCGGGCTGGGGCGCGACAACGTCACCATCGCCCCGATCGACGAGGGCGGCGTGGCGCTCTCCGCCATCAAGGCGCTGGACGCCCGCACCACCACGCAGGACGCCCGCATCCAGGCCGTGGAGCGCGACAACGCCGCGCTCCGCGCCGAGAACGCCGAGCTGCGCGCGCGGCTGGAGCGCATCGAGCAGATGCTGCAGCCGAAGCCGTAGGCTCCGCCGCGGGTGAGGGACGATGGGAAGCCCCGCGCCGGATTCCGGCGTGGGGCTTCCGCATTCGTGCAGTCGAAGATCGATGGTCTCACGCGGAGACGCGGAGACGCGGAGAACCGATCGCAGTTCTCCGCGTCTCCGCGTCTATCAGGGTACTTCACCCATCGCTGCCAGCCAGAACGCTCCGACCCCGGGCCGCAGACTTCTCCCGCCTGGCCACCGTTGGAGCGCGGCCGCGAGATTGCCAACTGCGTCATCGGAAGATGGTGGGGCGGCAGACTGGCGTGGCGTCCGCCCGCCGATATCTCGCCGTGGCGGCGGTGTGATGGCCCTCTCCTTCGTTCCCGATTGATATGTCGGAAATTTCCGACATATCAATCGGGAGCGAGATTGGAAGGCCGGCTCTCCGCGATCCGATCAGCGGCTCAGCATCAGGCACAGTTACGCACTGCGGGCTTGTCGTTCACCCGATCCACCCGATGACGCAGTTGAGGGCGTGTCCCCCAGCCTGGGAACGTGGGGATGCATATGGACGTCTCAACAACGCCGAACTCCATGTGAGTGAGATCTCTTTAGAATCTTGGGATGGCGAAGGTGAAGACGAAGCGCGACTTGTCGAGTCCCGTCGTCGGATCGACGTACAGCAGCGCCGTGGCGAAGCGGAAGGCCAGCCCGCCGCCGATGTTCTGCACCCACGGCGGCGAGTCTCCGCCCGTCCACGCCGCGCCGGCCGCGTACGCCACCTGCACGCTGGGGATGCCGAGGAACGGCACCTCCACAGGGAGCGGCACGGTGTAGCGCGCGTCCACGAACGCCAGGTGGTCGCCGCGGAAGTAGCCGACCGGGAGCGTGGGGATGGTGGCCGGGCCGCCCAGGATCTGGAAGCGCTGCGGCGGCGCGTCGCTGGCGAACGGCGTGGCGCCGCGCAGGTACACGGTGAGCGTGTGCGTGCGGAAGGCCAGCGCGGTGTACGTGGCCTCGCCCACCAGCTGCGTGAAGTCCGCCACCGACTCGCCGGGGATGGACCGCTCCACCTGCGCGCTCGCCGTCCACTGCGAGAGCCGGCCCACCACGCGCAGCTCGGCGCCCGCAAAGGCGGAGAGGATGTGCCCGTCCATCACAGGCGGGTTCGGGCGGTCCTTGTCGTTCCCCTGCCAGATGGAGAACACGTGCTTGGCCCGCAGCGAGCGGTCGCTGGACCACTGCATGCCGGCGGTGGGATTGAGCCAGCTCTCCCCCGCGATGATCGGCTTGCCGACCGGGCGGAACACCGTGGCCCGCAGCACGTCGGCGTCCCAGTAGTCGCGGTAGTCGCGGCCCGAGGCGAGCACCGACAGCGAGTTCGACAGGTCGCCGCGCTGCCAGGCGTCGTTGGTGCGCGTGGCCCGCGACGCCTCGACCGAGGCGCGCACGTTCTCGAAGCCCAGCGGCATGGTGAAGCGCACGCCGCCGCCCAGGCGGTCGGGGTTCTCGAAGCGGTACGCCGCCCACGCGTCGATGCGCGGCCCGCTGTCGTTGCGCGCCAGCAGCACGCGCAGCGGCAGCGTGAGCGTGACCCCGTTCACCCGGTCGTAGGTGGGGAGCGGGCGGAACGAGAAGCCGACCGCGCTGGGGCGCGCGGGGGGGATGATGCGCGCCGCGTACGCCCCCGTGTCCTGCACCGCGGTGTCGCCCGCGATGGCCACCTGCGTCCCCGCGCCCATCTCCAGGATCTGCCCGGTGGTGGCCAGCGCGGAGGTGTACACGCCGCCGCCCAGGTTGGCGATCTCGCCGCGGACCACGGCGCGCGGGCGGATGAAGAATTCGCCGCCGATCACCGCCACGCTCCCGTCGATCTGCCCCTCCAGCCGCACGTCGGCGTCGTAGACCACCACGTCGCCGGGCGCGTGGAACGAGGCGGGGAGCACCGTGTCGCGGTCGATGCGCAGGTAGTTGCCGCGCGCCAGGATCTGCCGCGCCAGCTCCGCCGCCGGCGAGTGGTCGTCGCCGGAGACGTGGATCTCCTGCGCGGCAAGGGGATGCGTGGCGAGGGCGAGAAGCAGGGCCGCGGCCAGCGCGGCGGAACGAAGGATCATCTTCACGATTGGAGGAAGTTGCGCAGGATGTCCTTCCCTGCCTCGCTCGCGATCGACTCCGGGTGAAACTGCACGCCCCACACGGGATGCAGGCGATGGCGCAGCGCCTGGATCTCGTCTTCCCACCCCGCCTCGTCCGTCCACGCCACCGCCTCCAGCCCGTCCGGCAGCGCCGCCGGGTCGATGGTCAGCGAGTGGTACCGCGCCACCGTGACGGGCGACGGCACGCCGCGGAAGATTCCCACGCCGCCGTGGCGGATGGGCGACGTCTTGCCGTGCATCACCCGCCGCGCGCGCACCACCCGGCCGCCGTACGCCGCGGCGATGGCCTGGTGCCCCAGGCAGACGCCCAGGATCGGCGTGGCCGCGCCCATACGGCGGATGACCTCCACCGACACGCCCGCGTCGGCCGGCGTCCCCGGACCGGGGGAGATGACGATGCGCTCCGGCGCCATCCGCTCCACCTCGTCGGCGGAGACCTCGTCGTTGCGCCGCACGGTCATCTCCGCCCCCAGCTCGCCCAGATACTGCACGAGATTCCAGGTGAAGGAATCGTAGTTATCGATCACCAGCAGCACGGGTTACCGAATTCTCCTCCGACGGTCGCGACGTCATCGTCAGGCGGCATGGAGCACCTGATGGTTGTGCAGGACGTGCCGGCGGATGAACGGGTTCTCGACGCGCGCCTTCTCCACCAGGTCGATCCTGCGTCCGAAGGCGGCCTGCAGCTCGTCCTCCATGTCGAGCCAGTCGTCGAGCGACGGACGGACGCCCGCCTCGAACGTCACCAGCACGTCCACGTCGCTGTCCGGGCGGAAGTCGTCGCGCAGGACGGAGCCGAACAGCGCCAGCTCGCTCACGTGCCACTTCCGGCAGAACTCCTCGATCCGCTCGCGCGGGACCTCGATCTTCATCTCACCCCTGAAGGTGAAGGGAGACGACATTCAAGGCTCTTCCCGCGGCTCGACTTCATGGGTCGCGCGTAGAAGCGCACGGGAAAGCTCGGGCAGATCCTCGTCCACTGCGATCCATATCCGTTCGAGGATCACCTTGTCGTACTGGTGGACAACGACGTTTCGCATCCCGATCACCGTCGGCCATGGAATCTCGGGGAATTTCTTCTGCGTCGCGGGAGAGACCCTCCCGGCCGCCTCGCCGAGAACCGTGAGCTGGCGGATGACGGCGTCCTGGAGCAGATGGCTGGACTGGAAATCGCCGAAGCTCCGCCCCGACAGGTAGGCGGAGATCGTCCGAGCCGCCTCCAGCATGTCCCAGAGCGACGCCGCGTCTCGCTCCTCAGGCTCCATAGATCACCCGGTTGTGATGAAGCACGTGCCGGCGGACGAACGGGTTACGCAGCGCTGCCTTCTCCACCAGATCCACGGCCCGGCCCAGGATCCGGGCCAGCTCCTCCTGCATCTCCACGAAGCCGAACAGGGATACGCGCGCTGCCGGCTCGAACGTCACCAGCACGTCCACGTCGCTGTCCGGGCGGAAGTCGTCGCGCAGGACGGAGCCGAACAGCGCCAGCTCGCTCACGTGCCACTTCCGGCAGAACTCCTCGATCCGCTCGCGCGGGACC
>Ga0326721_10000054_pt1 | contig 92494 bp, 89 predicted proteins | sample SGPome_FD_203951 | JGI IMG/M metagenome (GOLD analysis project Ga0326721, IMG submission 203951) | Soil microbial communities from Southern Great Plains, Lamont, Oklahoma, United States - SGP_1_2016 | ecosystem: Engineered > Artificial ecosystem > Soil microcosm > Unclassified | place: USA... | reverse complement strand
ACCCGGTCGCGCGGGACCAGCCGCACGGTGCCGCCGCCCAGCAGCGGAAGCAGCGTCTCGAACAGCCAGATGTCGAAGGCGAAGGAGGCGAGCGAGGGCACGCGGTCGCCGGCACCGAGCCCGAACGCGTCGCGCGCGGCGGCCAGCGTGGCGCCGACGCTCCCGTGCGGCACGCGCACGCCCTTGGGACGGCCGGTGGAGCCGGAGGTGTAGATGACGTACGCCAGGTGGCCCGGCGTGAGCCCGCCGCGCACCGGGTTGGTCGCGGGGAGCGAAGCCGACGCCGGCGCCGCGGCGTCCAGCTCGACCACGGGAAGGGTGGCGTCGGCGAACAGGGGGCGCAGCGCGGCCCCGGTGAGGAGCGCCGCGGGCGCGCCGTCCTCCAGCATGTAGCGCAGCCGCTCTCGGGGATACGCGGGGTCGAGCGGGAGATACGCCCCGCCCGCCTTCAGCACGGCCAGCACCCCCACCACCATCTCCAGGCCCCGCTCCGCGCAGATCCCCACCCGCGCGTCCGGCCCCACGCCCAGGGCGCGGAGGTGGTGCGCCAGCCGGTTCGCCCGCGCGTTCAGCTCCGCGTAGCTCAGCGTCTCGTCCTCGAAAACGAGCGCGGCCGCGCCGGGCGTGCGCTCCACCTGCGCCTCGAACAGCTCGTGGAGGCACGTGCCGGAGGGAAGGTCGACGTCGCCGGGGCGAAGCGCCGGATCAGCAAGCGCGGGCGCGTGGATGGCTCCAGCGTCCGGGATGGCTTCCTGTCCTTCGATCGTGGGCGTCGCCATGCCAGTGGGAAAGAGCGAAAACGGTTACGCGGAAGCGAGCAGGCTTCCGCGGGATCGAAAGCCGGCGGGACTTTCGTCAGATCTGGTCGTCTAGCGCCCGCGCGTCGCGCTCCTCCGCCAGCCGCGGCGAAGGGGCGCCGGCCGCGTCTGGATCATCAGATGTTCCCGCGGCGTTCCTGCTCGCGCTCCACCGCCGAACAGCGCCTTGTGTTCCCGGAGCCGAAGCCCTGGGCGCCGTCGCCGTGCAGCGCCGCGTGCCGGGCGATCGGCGAGTCGGGGGCCACCCCGCTGGTGAGCACCAGGCGGTTGCCGCCCTGCTCCATGACGATCGAGAACCGGTCGCACACGCCGGTCTCCAGCCCCGCTCGCGCCACCGGGCGGACACCGAACATGCTGCGCCGCGAGGAGGCGCGCCTCCGCCGCGGCGCTGCCGCGCGGCGCCCGGACAGCGTTCCCGGGTAAAATGACGTGTGACACGTGTGGACGGACCGCCCCTCCCGGGAGTCCGGCGGCGGCATCAGCGCCGCCGTGGCCCTGGAAAGACAGATGCCCTTACGTGATCAGCCAAGTTTCGTGGTTACAGTACTTTACTCAATCGCATCCCCCCGCGTCAACCTCACCGCCCGCTCTGAGGAGCCGCAGGAAGGGGAGTGACCCTCTATTTCGGCTGATAAGGATCGCAGCCGAACGGCGACGAAGGTCGTCACACCGCGGGGCGGAAGAAGAACGACCTGCGGTGGGTGATCCGGCCGTCGGCCAGCCGGTAGAAGTCGGCGAACGACTCGTCGATGGGGCTTCCGTCGCGGTGCACGCCCACGAAGCGGCCCCGGCAGGCGGCATTCCCCCCGTCGACCAGCACCGCTTCCAGACGATGCTCGCCGCTCGCGATCACGCGCTCGTGGCGGTAGAAGCGGTCCAGCCGCTCCAGTCCCTCGAACGGCTCGTAGCCGGGGCGCTCGTACACGGCGCCGGGGGCGAAGAAGTCGGGGAGCCGGTCCCACTCGCGCGCGTCGATCGCGCGGAACATCTCGCGGATCATGTTCTCCCCGGTGAACGGCGCCTGCGCCGGGATCCCTGCCGGGTCGATCTGCGTGTCCATCCAGAACCTCCTGGGGCTGGGTCGAGGGGGTGGGATGATCGCTACACGGCCGCGAGCTCCGGGTCCGTGGCGTCCGGCGGGGCGGCGGCCCCGGAGGCGGGCGCCTCGGAGACGTAGTCCAGCCACCCCCAGCGGTCCTCGGTGCGGCCGTCGAACAGGCCGAAGAAGAGGCGCTGCAGCTCGGCGGTCACGGGGCCGCGGCCGCCGCTTCCCACCGGCACTCCGTCGACCGAGCGGATGGGGGTGACCTCGGCCGCGGTGCCGGTGAAGAAGAGCTCGTCGGCCACGTACAGCGCCTCGCGCGGGGCGGTCTGCTCGCGCACCTCCAGCCCCAGCTCGCGCGCCAGCGTGATCACGGTGTCGCGCGTGATGCCGGGGAGCACGGCCGCGGCGGTGGGCGGCGTGAAGAGGACCCCGTTGCGCACGAGGAACAGATTCTCGCCGGGCCCCTCGCTGAGCAGACCGCTGCTGTCCAGCGCGATGGCCTCGGCGTAGCCGTGGCGGTGCGCCTCGATGCTCATCAGTTGCGACGACAGGTAGTTGCCCGCGGCCTTGGCCATGGTGGGCATGGTGTTGGGCGCCAGGCGCTGCCACGACGAGACGCCCACGTCGACCCCCTCCTCGAGCGCGCCGGTCCCCAGGTAGGTGCCCCAGTTCAGCGCGGCCACAATCACCTCCACCGGCTTCCCCAGCGGGTTGGTGCCCAGCGGCCCGCGTCCCAGGAAGGCCAGCGGGCGCAGGTAGGCGCTGCGCACCCGGTTCTCGCGCACGACCTGGTGGCACGCCGCCGCCAGCTGGCCGGGGTCGTACGGCATGGGCATGCGGTACATCCGGGCCGAGTCGGCCAGGCGCAGCAGGTGCGCGTCGAGGCGGAATATGGCGGGGCCGCGCGGGGTGTCGTAGCAGCGGATCCCCTCGAACACCGCGGCGCCCATGTGCAGCGCGTAGGTCATCACGTGCACGGTGGCGCTTTCCCAGGGCACCATCCGTCCATTGAACCAGATCCATTCGGTCTCGGGACTCGACACGGGCAACTCCGGCGGTGGATCGTTAGCGGGCAAGGGAGAGGGCGTCCCCCTCACGGGACGGACGCAGCAGCCGCCCCAGCCGCGCGATGCCGTCGTGGATCTCGTCCGTGGTGGTGCGCGAGAAGTTCAGCCGCAGGGCGTCGCCGCCCCGCTCGCCGCCGCGCGCGCAGAAGGCGCGGCCGGGGACGAAGGCAACGCCGGCCTCCTCGACCGCGCGGCGCAGCAGCGCCGTGGTGTCGGTCCCCGGCGTCTGCACCCAGACGAAGATCCCGGCGCTCGGGCAGCTCCACCGCGCGTCGGCGGGAAAGTGGGCGGCCAGCGCGGCCAGCATGGCGTCGCGGCGGGCGGTGTACGCCCCGCGCACCCGCGCCAGGTGCGCGCCGATGTCCTCGCGGTCCAGGAACGCGGCCAGGGTGCGCTGCGCGAACGAGCACACGTCCAGGTCGCTTCCGTGCTTGAGGATGGAGAGCCGCTGCACCAGCTCCGGGGGCGCCACCACCCACCCCGACCGCAACCCCGGCGCAATGATCTTGCTGAACGAACCCACATACAGCGTCCACCGGGGCTCCAGGGCCCGCACGGCGGCGGGGGGCTCGCCATCGTAGCCCAGCAGGCCGTAGGCGTCGTCCTCGATCACCGGCACGCCGTAGCGCGCGGCCAGCTCCGCCAGCCGCCGCCGGTTCGCGGCGGGCATGCTGGTGCCCAGCGGGTTGTGCCCCTCGGGAATGGCGTAGACCAGGGCGGGGCGCTCGCCACCGGCCAGCAGGGCCTCCAGCGCGTCCAGGTCCATCCCCGTCTGCAGGTCTGACGGAACGGTCAGCAGTCGGGGCTGCAGGGGGCGCAGGGCGTTCACCATCCCGTCGTACGCCGTCTCCTCCACGACCACCGTGTCGCCGGGGGTCACCAGCAGCTTGCCCAGCAGGCTCATGGCGTGCTGCGCCCCGGAGGTCAGGAACACCTCCGCCTCGGTGCACCGCACCCCACGGCGGGCCATCAGCTCCACCACGTGCGCGCGCAGGCGGTCCACGGGCAGCCCGTACTGCAGCGCGTCGGGCTCGGTGCGCAGCACGTGCTGCGCGGCGCGAGCGTACGCCCGTACGGGAAACAGCTCCGCCGCGGGCATCCCCAGCGCGAACGAGAGCAGCCCCGGCCGGGAGAGCAGCTCGTGGATCTCGCGCAGGGACGACTGCTTGAGGTCCCGCGTCCAGGCGGCCAGCGGGATCTCCGCCGCGGCGGCGGCAGGAGGCGAGGTCACGGGCGGTCCTTTCGCAAGGGAGGGAGATGCGCGGGTGCGTCGAACACGGTCACGCGCCCTCCGCGCGGCGCCCAGCAGGACCTCGGTGTCTTGCAGCGAGAGCCTCCAGCGCGGCCAGGATGTCTTTCGGCGAGCCGCCTCCGCGGGCCAGCGCCTCCAGGTGGGCTCCGAAAGCGGGGCTCATCTGCCCGCAGGACCCCTGGTCTTGCCGGCTCACGTCCCTCCGGCGCCCGGGCGCGAAACGTTCGGCGGGGCAGGTAAACGTCGCCTGTTCGTCTGGAAAAGCTAATCATTCTACGCGAAAACCCGCAACCCGACGCACATTGTACGAATCCCCCGCCTTACGCCTCGAAAGGTGCGACAACCCGAGGCAGCGATGCGCACCGTGGCAGAACGCCAGGTGCGGGTTTGGCTCTGCGTCGCCTTCGCACGACTGATCCGCACCTCCACGCGGCGAAATTTCCCTCCCCTTCGCTTGATGGTACCTCCCATGAAACGCATGCAGTGGCTGATCGCCCGCGGGCACCGCGACAGCGCGGCGGCCACCGGATGCCGGAGAATCTCGCGGATGCCGTTCGCCATGATCGATCGGAAGCCCGGCCGAGACGAACCTGCCCCGCCCGCGCTGGCTGACGACGTCGCCGCGATGCGTGCTGAGATTCAGCGCCTTCGGGAAGAGCTCCAGTTGGCGAAGGCGGCATGAACACACGATCGGCCCGCAGGGACACCCTGCGGGCCGATCGTAACTCCCGGCGTTGTCCGGCGAAACTCCCGGTGAGCGCCTCAGAAACCCGGCACATACAGGCGAATCAGTACATGTCGCCCATGCCGCCGCCGGGCATGCCGCCCGGGGCGCCGGCGCTCTCCGGCTCCGGCTTCTCGACCACGATCGACCCGGTGGTCAGCAACAGCCGGCGATGGACGCCGCGTTCTGCAGCGCGGTGCGGGTGACCTTGGTGGGGTCGATCACGCCCGCCTGCACCCGGTCCTCGTACTCGTCGGTGCGGGCGTTGTAGCCGTACGCCGGGTTCCCGTTCTCGCGCACCCCGGGCGCAGCAGCGCCACGCCGCCGCCGGGCACGATCCCCTCCTCCAAGGCCGCGCGCGTCACGTGAAGGGCGTCCACGCGGGCTCGCCGGGCCTTCGCGAGTTCCCGGCTGCTCACCGGAACTGCACGCGGATTGCCTGAGACGCCGCTCGCGAAGCTACGCCCGCCGCGCACGGAGCCAGTCGTGATAGTGGTCGTCCAGAAGCTCGTCCCCGGTCACCCATTCTCCGTCCGCAAACGTCCATTCAACCGTTCTCAACTGGTGGATGAAGAGCGTGAGGAACGCGTCGAACGAGGGGGCGATCACCATCTTCTCGTCCTCGTCCCTGCCGAAGACGATGACCTGGCCAACGGTGCCACGGACGTCCGGGTCCAGGTCTATCCCGATGTGATTGCCGCCAAAGTCGTGGGTCAGCGGGATCCAGCGCCGGTTCCAGTAGAGCGGCTTGACGAAGCCCTCGGGCCACGACGACATGTCGCCGGCCAGCGTTGAGTTCATCTCTTCGATCTCGGCCTCGTCCAGAACGGACCAGTTCTGCCGGATTCCATCGATGGACAGGAATTCCAGTCCGAACACGAGACCTGGCCCGGGCCCCTGTCCATCGTGCACGGCCAGAAACTGCCTGACCGAATCCGGGAGTTCCACGCGCAGGTCGGTCTCCAGTTCGCGGATGCGTCCGGGAGATGCCCCTGCGTTCAGGTTGAAGGCGTCCAGACAGTTCCTGTCGCGCAGGATGGATTCGATCTCGTCCCAGTACCAGTGGCTCACGCTTGACTCCCGCATCGGCCCACGTGATGGAAGGCATCATCGAACGCGCCGTAACGATAACGAGGGACACGCTGGCGGCAAGAAAACGGCCCCGCCCCCTCGTTGCCGAGGGAGCGGGGCCGTCCTTCATCTACCGAGTGACCGCTGGCCCGTCAGGACCGGGCCTGTCTCAGTACATGTCGCCCATGCCGCCGCCGGGCATGCCGCCCGGGGCGCCGGCGCCCTTGGGCTCCGGCTTCTCGACCACCACGCTCTCGGTGGTCAGCAGCAGGCCGGCGATCGACGCGGCGTTCTGCAGCGCCGTGCGGGTGACCTTGGTGGGGTCGATCACGCCCGCCTGCACCAGGTCCTCGTACTCGTCGGTGCGGGCGTTGTAGCCGTACGCCGGGTTCCCGTTCTCGCGCACCTTGGCCACCACGATCGAGCCCTCGACCCCGGCGTTGTTCGCGATCTGGCGGATGGGCTCCTCCAGCGCGCGCTCGATGATGCGGACGCCGATGTTCTCGTCCTCGTCCTCGAGCTTCAGCTCCTTCAGCGCCGCCTGGGCGCGCAGCAGCGCCACGCCGCCCCCGGGCACGATCCCCTCCTCCACGGCCGCGCGCGTCGCGTGCAGGGCGTCCTCCACGCGGGCCTTCTTCTCCTTCATCTCCGTCTCGGTGGCGGCGCCCACGTTGATCACCGCCACGCCGCCGGCCAGCTTGGCGAGGCGCTCCTGCAGCTTCTCGCGGTCGTAGTCGCTGGTGGTCTTCTCCACCGCCGCCCGGATCTCCTTGATGCGGCCCTGGATGGCGTCGGGGGTGCCGGCGCCGTCCACGATGGTGGTGTTGTCCTTGTCGACCACGATGCGCTTGGCGCGGCCGAGATCCGACAGGACGGTGTTCTCCAGCTTGAACCCGACCTCCTCGCTGATCACCTGCCCGCCGGTGAGCACCGCGATGTCCTGCAGCATGGACTTGCGGCGGTCACCGAAGCCCGGCGCCTTCACCGCGGCGATCTTCAGCGTGCCGCGCAGCTTGTTCACCACCAGCGTGGCCAGCGCCTCGCCCTCCACGTCCTCGGCGATGATCAGGAGCGGGCGGCCCATCTGCGCCACCTTCTCCAGCACCGGGAGAAGGTCCTTCATGTTGCTGATCTTCTTGTCGTGGATCAGGATCAGCGCGTCCTCGAGGGCGGCCTCCATGCGGTCCGGGTCGGTGATGAAGTACGGCGACAGGTAGCCGCGGTCGAACTGCATCCCCTCCACCGTCTCCAGCGTGGTCTCCAGCCCCTTGGCCTCCTCCACCGTGATCACGCCGTCCTTGCCCACCTTCTCCATGGCGTCGGCGATGAGGTTGCCGATCTCCTCGTCGCTGTTGGCCGAGATGGTGCCGACCTGGGCGATCTCCTTCTTCCCGGCCGTCTCCACCGACATGCTCTTCAGCTCGGCGATCACGCGCTCCACGGCCTTGTCGATGCCGCGCTTCAGCGACATGGGGTTGGCGCCGGCGGTCACGTTCTTCAGCCCCTCGCGGAACACGGCCTGGGCCAGCACGGTGGCGGTGGTGGTGCCGTCGCCGGCCAGGTCGCTGGTCTTGGTGGCGACCTCCTTCACCATCTGCGCGCCCATGTTCTCGATCGGGTGGTCGAGCTCCACTTCCTTCGCCACGGTCACGCCGTCCTTGGTGATGAGCGGCGAGCCGAACTTGCGGTCGATCACCACGTTGCGGCCCTTGGGGCCCAGCGTGACCTTCACGGCCTCGGCCAGCTGGTCCACGCCCTTCTTCAGCGCGGCGCGGGCGTCGACGCCGAACGTCAGCTCCTTGGCAGCCATCGGATCAATCTCCTGTGGGAGAGTTCAGTAGTCGTTCTAAAGGGAGATGCGAAGTGCGCCGCCGGACTTTTAGCCGACGATCGCGAGCACGTCGCTCTCGCGCAGGATCAGGTACTGCTCGTTGTCGACGGTCACCTCGGTGCCGCTGTACTTCCCGTACAGCACCTTGTCGCCGACCTTCAGCTCCATGTCGATGCGCTTGCCCTCGTCCGAGAGCTTGCCGGGTCCGACCGCCATCACCTCGCCCTGCTGCGGCTTTTCCTTGGCGGTATCGGGAATGTACAGCCCGCCGCGCATCGTCTCCGTGTCTTCCAGCGCCTTCACGACGACGCGGTCTGCCAGCGGCTTTACCTTGACCTCGGTCGCGGTTGCCATGGATCAAGCCTCCCGTTCTGTGGATGGGTTACTGTATGATCTGCTGTTAGCACTCATCCACCGCGAGTGCTAACGACAAGCGCGAAGATAACCTTTCGCTTCGCGCTGTCAAGCAGCGACGTGCACCCGCACGTGCCCGTGGGATGCTTCGCGGCAGAGACAAACCGCGTGCCGCGGCGCGCTTGTCAGATTGGCGGGGAGATGCGCCGCGGCGGCTCGCGGGCTGTCAGAAGTGCGGAAGTGCGCCCGCACCCTCGCGAAAGGCGGCTGAAGCCGCGGCAACCACGAGGGTAGCCTCGCAAACCGCGCGAGGCTGGAGGATGCGGCGCAACCGTCGCGGAAGGGCGGCGGAGGGCTCGGCATGCGGTGAGTTATCGCGGATTTTTTAATGGACACCCAATCCTCGGGGCGCCGGGGCTGCCGGTCTTCGCATCATCCCGATCGAGCAGTTTGGAGCGGATGTTTATGCGCGGTGCGGCGGACGCGCGCTCAGGCTCGTCCACGACGCCGTGGCGAGCCCGGCATTGTCAACTGCGTCAACGGGAACGCTTCAACGTTCTTCGGCCGCGCCGGGCGGAAATGCGATGCGGGCCGTGCGGTGACACCGCCGGCCCGCGAACATCGGGATGATGCGTCTGCTCAGATGCAGATGTACTGCTGGCTGCAGCAGGGCGGAACCGACGCGCCGGGGTTCGTGGGCGGCGCGAACTCGACCTCGGTGGACCGGGCGCGCGGCTCGAACGTCTCCACGCGCAGCGCGTCGATCGACAGCTTCTTCCGCGGGCTCTCCATCATCTTCATCGGCTGAATCCTTTACGGTTCGGGAGGATTGGACATCACCCGCAGAGCTGCGGGCCGGTGCAGCAGGGGCACCCGGATTCGTACTGCGTGGGGCACCAGGTGCACGCGCTGGCGGACCGCATCCCCAGCTGCGGGATCTCGATCTCCGGCGCGGCCGGGAAGGTGTCGACCACGAGCGTGTCCACCGCGAGCCGCAGCCGCGGCCGCTTCTTCGCCATCGTCATCCTGCCTCCGCTGGAAGACGGCTACGCCCGGCAGGCCGGATAGCTGCACGGACAGGTGAACGGGTCCGAGCAGCAGGCGCAGGTAGAGTCGCGTCCCGTGTTGATGGTGGGCGGTGCGATGACCATCGCCTCGCCCGCCTCGAACGTCTCCACGCGCAGCGCGTCGACCGAAAGCCGCTGTTTCAGCGCGGTCGTGTGCGGCATCTTCATCGTTCGCCTCCTCGGAACAGGGTGATCCGTGGACGAAGCGTGGAGACGCAAAACACGCGCCGATCCGAACGCGCCTTCGTGGCGACCGCTGGAGCTTCAGCCCTCGACGGCGAAGATGGAGATGCCAGCGGTGGTGAGGGCGGCCAGCCGCCGCCCGTCCGGCGCGAAGCGCAGCGCGCGGACGGCGGCGCCGGCGTCGGTGGCCGGCGGCGGCTCGGGGGTGAAGTCGTTCCACACGCGGATGCCGTCGGCGGAGCCGGTGGCCAGCGTCCTCCCGTCGGGGGCGACGGCGAGCGCGGCCGGGCCGCCGGGGACGCGGATCCCGCCGCGCGAGGAGGGCGGATCGTCCATCATCGCCCAGAACGCCACCTCGCCGTCTCCGATCGCCGCGGCCAGCATCTGCGGCGCGGCGAGGTACTCGAGCGCGCGCACGTCTCCATTCACGGCCATGGCCGCGACGCGGCCGCGCGTCTCGCAGAACCACACCTCGACGCCGCCGCGGCCCACGGTGGCGAACACGCCGTCGCCCAGCCAGGCCACGGCGCGGCGCTGCTCGGCGAGACGCCATTCCGTCCCGGTGACGAGGTCGGCGATGGTGACGGCCTCGTCGCTGGCGGCGGCCAGCCACCGCCCGCCCGCCTCGGCGGCAAGCCGCGTGACGGGCGCGCGGCCGGCATCGAAGTGGAAGCCGGAGCGGCCGGACCCCAGGCCGATGGAGTGCACCTGCCCGTCGCGGTCGCCGATCACCAGCGTCCGCCGCGCGGCGACGAACGCCAGCGCGGTCACGTCGCCGCTGGTGCCCAGCTGCCCGCGCCGCGGCTCCGGCTGCGTGACATCGTACGCCCACACGCCCTCGTCGCCCGCCACGGCGAAGTGGCTGGCCGACATCCACACCCCGTCGCGCCACCCGGGCTCGGGGATCGTCTCCAGGTGCCGCAGCGCGGGCGGCTGCGGCGTGGACTGGCCGGCGGGCTCGGTGGCGGCGGCCGGAGCGGCGGGCGCGGCGTCGGGCGCGATGGGCGTGGCGGGCGTGGCGGTAGGCTGGGGATCGGACATGGCGGCGGGTCGGGTGAGAGGCGTCTCTGGGGATGATGGCGGACGGTCGACGGAGAATGTCGGTCGCGGGACGGAATCACGAAAGACGCGGGGCGCATCTCGCCTTCGATCGATGCCGATCCAGCCGGAGCCCTTGACTCGGCGCCGCCGGACGCGCATCCGTATCTCGCTCTTCGCGATTCGATCGAAATCTCCCCTGCACCCGCACGCGCTCACTGGCGCCCCCGCACGGGCATCGGCGCCCGCGCGTGCACGCGATCTCCATCTTCCTTCCGTCTCCCCATGACCCGCCGCCGTGAAGTGCAGCTCTCCGCCGCCATGCTCGCGGCGGTCTTCCTCTGCGCCACGCTGGCGCTGACGGATCGCACCGCGGCGGCGTTCGCCGCGCCTGCGTCCGTCTGCCCGGATTCGCTCCCGCTCCCCAGCACGGTGGGCGAGCAGGCGTACGAGGCGCTGCTGAACGGCTTCCTGGACGCGAAGTGCTATCGCGGCTGGGTGCACGACCGCGAGATCCGCAACACCGGGCCGTTCGTGGACGGGCGCAACTTCGGGACGCACCCGGCGGTGCGCGTGTACTACTCGCCGCGCGCGTGGGAGTGGATGACGGCGAAGCACCGGCAGGGGCGCATCGCCGACAACGCCATCATCGTCAAGGAGATGTACACGCCGCCCGCCGCGCCCGACGCCGCGCTGGAGGGGTGGACGACCATGGTGCGCGACTCGGCCGGCGCGTTCGACGGGTGGTACTGGGGCTACCACGGCGTGAACGACACGCCGCCGCCGGCCCTGGCCTACCCCAACTCCGGCTTCGGGCTGTACTGCACGCGCTGCCACGCCTCGGCCGAGAGCGAGCTGACCTTCTCCGCCGTCCGTAACGTGGACCCCGCCCAGGACCCGCTCTCGTTCGTGGTCCAGACCTTCACCACCCGCGATTCGGTGGGGCACCACATGACCGCGGGGCAGGCGGCGGCCGTGCACCGCGACGCGCTGTCGATCCACGGCGAGGTGGACCACGCGGCGGAAACGTCGCGCCACCAGCTGCCGAAGCCGCTTCCCGCGCCCGATCCCGCCTTTCTGGTGCTGTACGGGCTGACGCAGCAGTTCGCCGCGCCGAACGCGAAGACGGCGTTCCCGGTGGAGACGTACGACCACGTGGTGGCGGGGCCCGGCGGGCCGGAGCAGTTCCTCACCAGCGACCAGTGCACCGGCTGCCACAGCGCCAGCACCTTCAACATGGCGCTGGTGACGGCGACCGGGCGCGACACCTTCAACCTGTCGCCGTACGGCGAGTGGCGCGCGTCGCTGATGGGCCTGGCCGGGCGCGACCCCGTGTTCCACGCGCAGCGCGAGAGCGAGGTCACGCGCTTCCCCACGCAGCGCACCTTCATCGACACCACCTGCTACCGCTGCCACGGCGTGATGGGCCAGCGCCAGGCCACCATCGACGGGACGATGTTCCGCCACGACATGGTGTACGCCACGCCGGGGCAGCCGGGCGCCAAGTACGGCGCGCTGGCGCGCGACGGGATCAGCTGCATGGCCTGCCACCAGATCAGCGCCGAGTCGCTGGGCGACACGGCCAGCTTCACCGGCCGCTTCAAGGTGGATCCTCCCGGGCACGTGAACGGGCCGTACGAGGTGGTGGCCGAGTACCCGATGAAGACGGCGCTCGGCATCACCCCGCGCTCGCAGCCGCAGATCCGCCGCGGCGCGCTCTGCGGCGCCTGCCACAGCGTGGTCCTCCCGGTGCTGGACAGCGCGGGGAAGCAGGTGGGCGGCGGATACGAGCAGGCCACCTACATCGAGTGGCTGAACTCCGTCTACCAGAACGAGATCGCGCCCTTCCGCGCCGACAGCGCGAAGACCTGCCAGGGGTGCCACATGCCGCAGGACTTCCGCGGCAACCGGCTGCGCTTCCGCGCGGCGATCATCGAGGACCCCACCTACCCCATGGCCGACCACCGTGCCCGCGACAGCGCCATCACCGTGGCGGTGCGCGACACGTTCAGCCGGCACATGCTGATGGGGATCAACCTCTTCACGCTGGCCATGTTCCAGCAGTTCCCCGACACGCTGGGGATCCGCAGCACCGACTACATGTACTCGCAGGGCGTGCAGCCGCTGGTGAACGCCGGGCTGAGCGCCCAGACGCTGGCGCGCGAGCAGTCGGCGACCGTGCGGGTGGAAAGCGTGCGGCGGGTGCGCGACTCGCTGGAGGTGGCGGTGCGGGTGGAGAACCTGACCGGGCACCGGCTGCCCAGCGGCGTGGGCTTCCGCCGCGCCTTCGTGGAGATGGTGGTGACGGGCGGCCGCGACACCCTGTGGGCCAGCGGACGGACGAACCACCTGGGGGTGATCCTGCGCGGGACGACGGACCAGCCGCTGCCCACCGAGTTCGTCACGCGCCAGGGCGGCAGCGGCACCTACCAGCCGCACCACGAGGCGGTGACCCGCGACGACCAGGTGCAGATCTACGAGGAGCGGGTGCTGGACCCCCAGGGGTGGCTGACCACCAGCTTCCTGGCGCTGGACAGCGTGGTGAAGGAGAACCGCCTGCCGCCGCGCGGCTGGCGGCGCGGCGGCCCGTACTGGACCGAGACGCAGCCGCACGGCTCAGCCGCCCGCGACGCCGACTACTGGAACGGACAGGGCGCGGACCGGCTGGTGTACCGCATCCCGCTCTCACGCGTGCGCGGCGCTACCAGCGTGCGGGCGACGCTGTACTACCAGTCGCTGCCGCCTTATTACCTGGCCCAGCGCTTCGGCATCCGCTGCGGCTCCCCCTTCCCCACCGACTGCGCCGAGACGCGGCGCCTGGCCTTCCTCGCCAGCCGCCTGCGGACGCAGGGGACGCCGATCGAGAGCTGGAAGCTGCTGCTGGCGACGGACGGGCGGGGGATCTGATCTTGCCCCCGTGAAGAATTCCGCACGATGAAAAAATTCGGCAGCCGTGGATCGTCCACGGCTGCCGAATCGCTTCTATCCAACTCCGTCACGGGCAGGCCGCCCACGCTGCCGGATTCATCGATCCCCGAATCCGGCATCAACTACGGCGTTTCGTCATCCGTCGCGAGGATCTGCTCGATCTGCTGCTTGAGCGACGGCACTTGCTGCGTTGCCACGTTCCACACGATCTCGTAATCGACACCGAAGTAGGCGTGGATCAACCGGTCCCGCATGCCCGCATCAAGCGCCACTTGATCTGCGGATGGCGCGCGCGAAAGTCCTCCGGCACCTGCCGCGCCGCCTCACCGATGATTTCGATGCTCCGTACGATCGCTCGGCGGAGAACCGGGTCCGCCAGCACATCATCTTGCGAGCGGGTGCGGGTCTGGTCGAGAAGGAAGTCTATCTCCACCAGCATGTGACGAAGATACTCACGCGGCGAGAAGGACATCCTGCGCCTCGCGCAAAATGTGAGGCCCGATGAAGGGGCTGAGCGCCTCGGTGGTTACGAGCTCCACCCTGCGCTCCAGCAGTTCCTCGAGCATGAACGAGAGCTCCATGAAGTTCTCGAACGTCTTCTGCCCGGGATCGAACTGCACAAGAAGGTCGACGTCGCTGTCGGGCCCAGCCTCGCCGCGAGCGACGGAGCCGAACAGCGCGATCCGCCGTGCGCCGAGCGCGAAGATCCGCTCGGCCGCTTCACGCAATCGCGCAGCGACCTGCTCCTTGGTAATCCGCGTGGTGTCCATTCGATCAAGATAGCTCTGAGCCCGCGCACCTGACAGTCCGCCCCACGCACGATCCGGTGCACTCAGGCGGGAAGCGAAAACTCGCGGCGCTGGACGCGCGAGACGATGTCGGCGGTGAGCTCGCTCCTGAGGGTGCTGCAGTACTGGCGGATGCGGTCGTAATCCGGGCCCGAGATCGGCTTCACCAGGTCGGAGTGATCGTCGAGGAATTCAACGAGGCGATCCTGCAGGTCGCCGTACGCCTTGAACGACTCGGCCGACAGGAACATGCCCCCGCCGCTGAAATACCAGTCGCGAAGCGACTCGCTGAGCGAGCGCAGATCCTGGCCGGTCACGTTATCGGCGCGCGGCCACCTGGGAAGCAGCTGGGTCAGCGACCAGAGCTCGGTGTATTCGGGAATCCGGCGCTGGCGGAGGTCGGTGTCGAAGGCCGATGCCTGCGCGAGCGAGATCTTCTGCGCTTCGGCGCTCTGCGCGAGCACGGACCTGTGGAGCTCGGCAGAGCGCGCGATTCCGCGGTCGAAGACCGCCTTCGCCAGGTAGCCGCCCAGAACCAGCAGGAGCGCGACGACGGCGGATCCGCCCGCGATGCCGACCAGGGCCTCCCAGGGTGCGGACATGCTGACCTCCGGAGTTCGAGTTGGTCACACACACCAACCGCTTCTGCCGAACCGCCGCATCTTCCGTCGCCCCCGTTCTCCACGCCGACGAGTGGCGCGGCTACGCCTGCGCCGGGTGCTTCCGGATGAACGAGTCGAGCTTCTTCCGGGCGGTCCGGCGGCGGAGCGCGGGGACGAGGTAGGTGAGCGCGCCCTTCACCGGGCCGAGCGCCTGCACGCCCCACGAGAAGGCGTCGCAGGTGTCGCGGTGCCCGGTGATGAGGCCGTTGCGGAAGGTGAACTCGGAGTGGATGACGTTGCGCACGTGCCGGCCGGTGCCGCCGAAGACATACTGGTCCACCAGCTCGGCGGTCCCCTTCTCGTCGTCGGCGTCGATCACCTTGAACGCGGCCTTGAAGCCCTGCGCGTGGTGGACCAGGCCCCACATCGCGCGAATCCGGTCGCGGCCCTTCAGGTCGAAGGCGATGTCGTGGAAGGTGGCGTCGGGATCGTAGCACGCCGCCATGCCGTCCGCGTCCTTGTGCGCGAGGCAGGTGTACAGCCGGTTCAGCAGCTCTGCGTTCGGGTGCATCTGAAATCCTTCGGTTGGGAGCGGCTGGACGCGGGCTGATCCGTCTGATCGGAGCGCGGAAGCGGAAGAAGGCCCGGCACGATTCCATCGCAAGTATGCCGGGCTCCGTTCGTGACGCAAGATTTTCAATCAGGTGGATGACGATCGGATTCGCAAATGCCGTCCTCACGCCCAGACCGGGGCTCGATCGACGGCATCAACCGAACCCTCCGATCATCCGCGCAGCGCAGCCTCACCGAGCGCCACCGCAGCCACGTCTTCCGCCAGCGCGATGGCGATGTCGGGAACGCCGGCGTCGGTGGTGAGCGCGTGGCGGAGGTGGTAGGCGGCGAAGGTGGCCGCCGCGGCCGCGAGACCGCCGACCACCGCACCCGTGACCGCGGAGTCGCCCGCGCGGCGCGCGATCACGGCGCCGCACAGCGCGCCCGCGGCGATGCGCGCGGCGAGCGGGCCGGGATCGGTGCGCGCCGGGATGAGCGGGAGCTTGTCGGCCAGGTGCTCGGCGGCGGAGGCGATCCCCAGCACGCGCGGGGCGGCCGGGCGCGAGAGCAGGTCGTCGATCACGCCGTGGGGAACCGTGGGATCGTGCACCAGGTGGCGGCTGAGCGCGGCGGGCGCGGCCAGGCTGCGCATCCCCGCCACCACGCCGAGCGCCGCCGCGCGGGTGAGGACCCGCGGCCCCGGGATGGCCGCTGCTTCGCTGTAGTTCATCTCCCCTCGTCGTCCGTTGAAAAGACGTGCATCCACGCGGCGGAGACGTTCATCCGGCGCGGCGGAACCCGGGCCGCGCGCGAAGATGGAGATCCCCTGCCGACACGCCCGGCACCGGCGTGCGAAAGCGGTGCCGCGGCGGTCGATCGGCCGTGGCCCACGTCAATGCGTCGCATCTCCCTCCCCAACTGTCGACGCCGGCCGGGAACGTCTCGCCCGCGAACCCGGTAGATTCGCCCCGCAACCCGCGCCGCCCGCCCGTTGCCGAAGTATCGTTGCGGCGCGACCTTGTCGGCCCCGAGCCGGACAGAGTGCCGACCAGGATGGACCCGCGCGCACACCAGGAGCGATCCGTGACGATGAACCCGCTGTTCCGCCCCGCCCGGGCGTTCGCCGTGAAGGCGTGGCTCCCCGCCCTGCTCTCGCTTCCGTGGCTCGCATCGCCCGCGCCGGCGCAGCAGCTGTACATGCCGCGCACGGTGCGGCAGGCGTACGCAAACGGCACCCGATCCCCCGACGGGCGCCCGGGGCCGCGCTACTGGCAGAACCGGGGACGGTACACCATCACCCTCACCGCCACGCCGCCGGAGCGCACCGTCCGCGGCACCGAGCAGATCGTCTACGTCAACAACAGCCCGGACACGTTGTCGAACCTCGTCATCAAGCTCTTCCTCAACATCCACAAGCCGGGCGCGCCCCGGAACGGCGGCGCGAGCGACGACTACCTCACCAGCGGCATCCACATCGACCGGTTCGCGGTGAACGGAACGGCGGCGCCGTGGCAGAGCGATCCGCGCTTCTTCACCTCGCAGCCGGTGCGCCTCCCCGCGCCGCTGATGCCGCACGACTCGGTGCGGCTGGCGTTCGACTGGCACTACGAGATCTCGCGCGAGGCCGGGCGCGAGGGGATGCTGGACGCGACCACCTGGTACCTGGCGTACTTCTACCCGCGCGTGGCCGTCTACGACGACTACGAGGGGTGGGACACGATGGACTTCACCGACCAGCAGGAGTTCTACAGCGACTTCAACGACTACGACGTGACCATCCGCGTCCCCGCGAACTTTATCGTCTGGGGGACGGGCACGCTGCTGGATCCGCAGACGGTGCTGCAGCCCGCGGCTCTGGCCCGCTACCAGGCGTCGTTCACGTCCGACACCACCATCCGCGTGGCCACGCGCGAGGACCTGGCCGCCCACCGCGTGACGCTGGCGCAGACGAACGACTGGCATTTCCGCGCACGGGACATCCCCGACATGGCGTTCGGGCTGAGCGACCACTACCACTGGGACGCCGCCAGCGTGGTGGTGGACGACGCCGCGCATCGCCGCGCCAGCGTACAGGCGGCGTACCACGACAGCGCGGCCGACTTCCACTACATGACGCAGTTCGGCCGGCACGCGCTGGACCGGCTCTCGCACCACTGGCCGGGGGTGCCGTATCCGTACGAGAAGTCCACCATCTTCCTGGGCACCGCCGACATGGAGTACCCGATGATGGTGAACGACAACTCGTTCCCCGACACCAGCTTCAGCCGCTTCGTGGCCGAGCACGAGATCGCGCACACTTACTTCCCCTTCTACATGGGGATCAACGAGACGCGCTACGGCTTCATGGACGAGGGGTGGGCCACCACCTTCGAGTACCTGGTGGGCGTGGCCGACATGGGCGCGGCGCGCGAGGACGAGCTGTACCGCCAGTTCCGCGTGAACCGCTGGATCACCGATCCGTCGCCGCTGGAGGACCTGCCCATCATCACGCCGGGCGACGTGCTGAAGGGCCCCGCCTACGGGAACAACGCGTACGGCAAGGCGTCGCTCGGCTATCTGGCCGTGAAGGACATGCTGGGAGATGCGCTGTTCGCACGGGCCCTGCACGCGTTCATGGACCGCTGGCACGGCCGGCACCCGACGCCCTGGGACTTCTTCAACACCTTCAACGACGCGTCGGGCCGCGACCTGAACTGGTTCTGGAACAACTGGTTCTTCGGCAACGGCTACATCGACCTGGCCGTCGGCGGCGTCACGCGCACGGCCGGCGGATACGCGGTTGTGGTGAACAACGTGGGGGGGATGGCGGCGCCGGTTGACCTGCGCCTCCGCTTCACCGACGGCACCACGCAGACGGTCCACCAGACACCCGCGATCTGGCAGGCCAACCAGCGCCAGGCCACGGTCACGGTCTCGACGAGCAAGGCGCTCCAGTCGCTTGACCTGGACGGCGGCATCTGGATGGACGCCACGCCGGCGGACAACCACTGGGCCGCGACGAGGTGAACATCGCCCCGAGGGTGGCGCCGCGCGCCGCCCCCCGGACGTCATCCTGAGGCCGGCCACGCCGCAACCGATTTGCGCGCAAAACGTTGCAGGCCGAAGGATCCATACTCGTCCTGCACGTCAGCCGGAAAAACACATCGAGGTCCCCTCCGGATTCGGTTCAGCGGAGGGATGATCGAGGAATGAAGAATCGCGGGGCGCCCGAGGGAGGCCGCTCCGCGATTCGTCTTGCTCGTACCAGGACAGCGGACGATCGTGCGTTCTGCTGCGGACGTGCGTTGGCCGGCGATAGATCCTTCGGCCTGCAACCAGCTGTGCAAGCGTAATCGACCGCGTGGCCGGCCTCAGGATGACGTCTCTCGGGTTTCTCCGAATTGTCAGCGGATCATCACCCCACCGTCGCCAGCTCGGTGCGGTTGCGGCCGCGCTCCTTGGCGCGGTACAGCGAGTCGTCGGCGCGGCGGGCCAGGGCGGCGAAGGTGTCGTCGCCGGGCGTCCACTCGGTGGCGCCGACGCTCACGGTCACGCTTAGCCCCGGCGCCAGGTCGCCCCACTCCGCGCGCTCCACCGCGCCGCGCAGCCGCTCGGCCACCTCCACGGCCACGGCGGCGCCCGCGCCAGGCATCACCACCACGAACTCCTCGCCGCCGGTGCGGCCGATCACGTCGTCGCGGCGAAGCGTGGCGCGGAAAAGCTCGGCCACGCGCCGCAGCACCTGGTCGCCCACCTCGTGCCCGTGCGCGTCGTTGATGCGCTTGAAGTGGTCCACGTCCAGCGCCAGCACGCTCAGCGGCCCCGTCCCCTGCTTGGCCGCGTCCACCCGCTGGCCGGCCACGGTCAGCAGGTGGCGGCGGTTGGGAAGGCGCGTCAGCTCGTCGGTCATCGCCAGCGCGCGCATCTGCCGCGCGTGGCGGAAGTGGCGCACCACCAGCGCGGCCAGGATGGCGATCATCGCCAGCGACAGCGCGATGACCGCCGTGCCCAGCGTACGGATGCGGGCGGCGTCGCGCAGCGCCCGGCCGCGGAGCTCGTTCTCGCGCAGGAGGGCGCGGTTCTCGGCCTCCTTCTTCTCCGCGTCGAACTGCACGCGCAGCCGCGACGTGTTCTCCTCGCGCAGCCGGTCGGCCAGCGCGCGCTGCAGCCCGATCTGCGCGTTGCGGGCGTCCAGCGCGCCCTTCCAGTCGCCGACGCCGGCCAGCGCCTGGGCGCGCTCGTCCTGCACCGTCTCCATGAAGCGCTGGTTGCCGGTGGACTGGAAGTACGCGGCGGCGGCGTCCAGGTCGCGCAGCGCGTCGGCGTGGCGGCCCAGCCGGCGGAGCGCCGCGCCGCGCGAGAGCCGCGTGCGCGCCTGGGCGTCGGCGTCCTTCTGCGCGCCGAAGTACGCCAGCGCCTCGTCCAGCCCGCGCAGCGCCTCGCCCGGGCGGCCCAGCTTGGAGAGCACCACGCCGATGGCGCGCTGGCACTCGGCCGTCTCGCCCGCGTGGCCCAGCCGCCGCTCCAGCTCCAGCGCGCGGCGGAAGTAGGCGAGCGCCGGCTCCAGCTCGCCCTTCACCTCCAGCGTGCTCGCCATGTTGTAATAGCCGGTGGCCACCTCGGCCCGCGCGCCGGCCCGTTGGTTGGAGGCCAGCACCTGCCGGTAGTACTCCAGCGCACGGTCGTACTGGGCCACGCGCCGGTCGGCGTAAAGGTTGGCGATGTCGTTCAGCGTGTGCCGCACGCGCGTCTCCACGCCCAGCCTGGCGTACAGCGTGTACGACTGGTTCAGGTCCTCGAGCGCCGCGCCGAGCTCTCCCCGGTAGTAGCGCATCTCGCCGCGGAGCATGAGCGCCGCGGCCAGGATGCGGTCGTCGCGCAGCCGCTGCCCGGCGCGCAGGCTGGACTCGTAGTCCGCCGCCGCCTGCTCGGAGTGGTTGCCGGCGTCGTACCCGTAGCCCCGGCAGAGGCGCAGGTCGGCGGAGGCATGCGCGTCGCCCGCCGCATCGGCCTCCGCCATCCCGCGCTCCGCCATCGCGACGAGCGCGGCGGGCTCGGCCGACCCGGCGGAGGTCCAGCACCGCAGCGCGAGCGCCTTCAGCCGCAGCGGGTCGCCCGCCCGCGGGAGTTGCACGAGCGCCCGCTGGACGAGCGCGAGGGCGCTGTCGTCGGCCACGTCCTGAAGGCGTTCGGCCCGGGCGATCAGCGTGCGCGCGTCGGGCGCCTGCGCCGCGAGCGGTGCGGCCGCGGCCAGCGCGACTGCCGCAACGAGGAATGCGTGCCTCATGGAGAGCACGTCGGGGGAGAAGTGGGGAGATGAGAAGATCAGGGGGATGCGCGTCCGGCGGGGATGTTGGACGCGGCATCAATTCTCACGAAAAAATCCGCAATGCGCCAGTGACCGCGGCCGGATCGGCCCGACGCGGACGCGGGGGCTCAGCGAAGCGAGGGAGGATACGGCAGAAGCTGGAGGTCGGCGATGAAGCGGAAGTCGCGCTGGTTCCTGGAGACGAGAGGAACACCCTTCGACAACGCGGTGGCGGCGAGGACGTCGGTGTCGAACAGGATCGACTCCGCCACCTACTGCCCCCACTCCTCGGCCCGCACGCGGCGCACCCCAGGTCGAATCCTCCAGATCTTCGCGACCACGCCACATCCCCACGAAGCCCTCGTTGCGGAGCGGCGGGCGGGCCGAATTCCCGACAGCATCGTCCCGCTTGCTCCGGGCGCTCAGATGCGCGATGTACTCCGCGACCTGCCGCTGTGCGAAGGGCTCAACTCCTCGAACTGCTCCCACAACGCGCTGTTCTGCATCGTCTCGTTCCTTCGTCCCGAGGTTCGACACAAATATATACCCTCGGTCGGCCGGCGGGAGCGTTCTGGCGCGGCGGCGATGGATGGAGATAGCATTCCCCGCATGGAAACTACGAACCCGCACCAGCGCTCCGCGATCGCGGAGTTCCGCGCCCTGCACGAATCCGGGTGCTTCATCCTGCCGAACCCTTGGGACACGGGGACCGCCCGCGTCCTGCAGCAGCTCGGCTTCCGCGCGCTCGCCACGACGTCGGCGGGGTTCGCGTACACGCGCGGGCGGCCGGACGACACCGAGGCCGTCCCCCTCGCCGAGATGCTGGCGCACTGCGCCGAGATCGCCGCGGCCACGCCGCTCCCCGTGAACGCCGACTTCCAGAACGGCTACGCGGACGATCCCGAAGGCGTCGCGGAGAACGTGTCGCGCTGCATCGCCACCGGCGTCGCCGGACTGTCGGTCGAGGACGCGACGGGCGACGAGGCGGCGCCACTGTACGAGCTTGGGCTGGCCATCGAGCGCGTCCGCGCCGCCCGCGCGGCGATCGACGCGTCCGGCATCCCCGTGGTCCTCACCGCCCGGTGCGAGGCATGGCTGGTAGGCGATCCCGACGCGGAGCGCGTCGCCATCGACCGCCTGATCGCCTTCGCGGACGCGGGCGCCGACTGCCTGTACGCGCCCGGCGCCTGCACGGCGGACCAGGTCGCCGCGATCGTGCGCGCCGTAGCCCCGAAGCCGGTGAACGTGCTGATGTCGGCGCCCTCGCCCGACCTCCCGTTCTCGCGGCTGGCGGACCTGGGCGTGCGGCGCGTGTCCGTGGGCTCGGCGCTTGCGCGCGTGGCGTGGGGCGGATTCATCCGCGCCGCGCGCAAGCTCGCGGACGGCTCCTTCGACGGCCTGGCGGACGGATTCCCGTACGGCGAGCTGAACGCGATGCTGCGGCGGAAGGACTGAGGGCGCGCTTCCGCGGGTGCGGATCGGGCTGCACCGCGTCGGAATGGAGGAACAATCATGCGCCAGTATCAGCCACGGCAGGATCCGGCGAAGACCACGCCGTCGTCCGATGTCGCGTACCGGCCCGCGACGAAAGCGGGAACGGAGAAGCACGAGTTCCCGCTGGGCCCTCTCTCCAGCGGCCACGACTTCGGCCGCATGCCGGTGTACGCGCCGCGCGACGCCACGTTCGTGAAGGTGGAAACCGGGGAAGAGCACCTCCGGCGGTTGATGGTGCTGAATCGGCAGGCCGAGAAGGAGCTGGAGGCGAAGCGGCTGGAGGCGCAGGGCACCTTCAAGCCCGGCCCGGTGGAACAGAAGGCGAAAGAGGATGAGGCCGCGCAGAAGATCCTGAAGGACCAGTTCGGCGATGGCTGGGGAGCGGTGTTCTGGTGGACGCGGGGCGGCGGGCAGACCGGCGAGGATTCGCCGCTCTGGCAGGTGCTTGAGGCCGGGAGCGGCATGAACCGGAATGCCGCCCCGCGAGTCGATCGCACCCCCAACGTCTACCGCACCGAATCCACGCGATAGCACCTGTCCGCGGGTCTCCAGCTTTCCACGCGACCATGCCCCGCCGGGTCATCTCCGGCGGGGCATCGCATCATGGGGCGACTAGCTGGCCGGGGAGGGTGGCTTCGGCCGCCCGGCGATCACCCGGCCGATGGCGGCCGCGGCCAGCCCGGCGATCAGCCCCGGCAGCCACGACCGCGAATCCCGCCAGATCCACAGCTTCAGGACGGTCGTCTCCACCAGGAGAGCGATGGCCAGAAGGCGATAGCGCCTGCCGACGGGCGGCGAGAGCGCCGAGTAGGTGAGGAACAGCATGTGGCCGGAGAACGGCAGCACGTTCCTGACCGCGAACCGCACGAATGCCAGCGCGGTGACCGTCAGGTCCAGCACCCGCACGCGCCACGGCACCTCCAGCCGCCCGCGGAACCAGAGCGGCACCGCCAGCACCAGCGGGGCGACGTAGATGACGAGAAAGGTCACCGCCGCCCCGGAGCGCGCGCCGAAGTCGATCAACCGCATCGCGATGCACCCCGCCACGGCCAGCGCGAGCAGCGGCAGCGCGACGGCCGCCGCCAGCAGCAGCCGGTCGATGCGCGCGCGGTGCGCCAGCACGAATCGGTCGACGGGATTCATCGCCTCGCACCCGACGAACGCTTCGGTGCGGCGATGAAGATCGTACGGATCGGCATGGAGATTCGGTGCGTGCGGCGGGACGATGTCATCCCCGGTCGACGGGATCGGGGATGCGGAGATACCCGGCGGGGACGGTGATCGTCAGCCAGCCGACGACGACTGGTCTCGCGATGCCCGCCGGGCCTTGCGCCGGGCCTGCCAGCGGGCGACCCGCCACGCCCACCGCACCACCGCGCCCATCCACGCCGGATCGGGCGCCGCGGGGAGCGGCTGCGCGGCGCCCAGCCGGTCGCCGGAGATTTCGGCGAACAGGAAGTTCTCCGAGGCCACGGGCGAGCCGGCCAGGCGCCGCAGCATGGCGAGCTGGCCGGCGTGCGTCATCGCGTCGGAGAACGGGCCCTGCAGCAGCTGGTCCAGGCTGAGCTCGCGCAGCGGCGTCCCGCGCGCCAGGTGCGCGCCCAGGTCGGCCACCATGCCGTGGAAGCGCTCGATCTCGGCGTCGAAGCTCTCCAGCGGCTCGGGCCGGAAGATCCCGCCGATGAAGAAGGTGCGGGCGTAGCCGAGCACGCTGGCCATGTGGCGCACCAGCTCGCGCGGCGTGCGCGTGCCCGCGCCGGCCGAAAAGTCCGCGAACTCCGGCGGCGCGCCGCGCAGCGCCTTCTGCGTGCGGTACGCGAGCGCCGCCAGGAAGTGCCGCAGCACCCGGCGCGTCTCCTCCGCCTGCTCCATTCCGCCTCCCGGTATCATCCAGGACGCCTGGTGAAGTGCAGGACCAGGTCGTCGTCCATCACCACGGTCTCGCCGCCGCGGACAATGCGGTCGCGGTAGCTGGCGCCCAGCCCGTCGGGGACGTAGCCCCGCCGCACATAGATCCGCTGGGCCGCGCCGTAGTCGTCGTACAGCCCCACCCCGATCCCCACCACCGGCGAGCGCGCGGCCGCCACGCGCTCGGCCTCGTCCAGCAGCCGGTTTCCCACGCCCTGCCGGCAGAAGGCGGGAAGGACGTTCAGGTCCTGGATCTCCGGAATTCCCTCGTCCCGGAATCGCGGATAGGTGGGCGTCCACACGACGGCCACGTACCCGCAGACCCGCATCTCCCGCCATGCGACCAGGACGACCCGCCGGTCCTCGCCCTGCTCCGCGAGATAGCGCTCGAACAGCTCCCGCGGCTTGGGCCACGGCGCGAACGCCGCCGCAAGCGCATCGAGGTCGCGCGCCTCGAACCTGCGAACCTCGACGGGAGCCTGCATGACCGGCGGGGGGATCTGGAGAAGGAGGGTCGGAAACGTGTCGCGTCAACGCGCCGGGAACGAACATCCGTCAATCCCGCGCCGCGTCACTCCGGCCGGAACGGGACCTCAATGCTGAGGCCGTCGTACGCGACGGTCGGGGAACACCGGGTTCAGGGGCGTTCCCGATCGGCCGGCGCGGAAAACTCGACCCGCTCGTAGATTTCGGCGAGCGCAATGGTGCAGCCGAGCGTCTCGATCGTGAGCGACGCCTCGGCACCGCTCACCTCCGTCAGCACCCAGCCCTCGCCGTCGCGAACGTACTTCTCCGCGCGTTGCCGGTCCTGCGAAACCAGGATGTATTCGCGAAGCGAGTCCAGCCGGCGATAGTGCGCGAACTTCTCGCCACGGTCGTATTTCTCCGTGGATTCGGAGAGCACTTCGATGATCACCGTCGGATTCAGCAGCGTGTCGAAATCGCCATCCTCGAACCGCGGCTCTTCGCAGAGCGCGACCAGATCCGGATAGGCGTAGATCCCGGTCTGCCGGACCTTCACCCGCATGTCGTTGACGTACGCCTCGCATGGGCGGCCGCGAAGCTGCGCCCCGATCTCCCGGGCGAGATTGAAGACGATGAGGTTGTGCGCGTGGCTCGCGCCTCCCATGGCGTAGATCCGGCCGTTCACGAACTCGCTCCGGTGACCGGCGGACCTTTCAAGGCGCAGGTATTCGTCGGGAGTGTAAACCGGCTGCACGAGCGGAGACATCGGGACCCCTGATCGAAGCGGATGGAGCGGCGAATCTGCGGTCTATATGTATATATGATTGATGTACGCCAGCGTAAGCATCGGCCGCCCGGGCGCCGCGTCACTCCGGCCGGAACGGCACCTCGATGCTGAGGCCGTCGTACGCGGCCGTCGTTTCGGGGAAGACGGCGCGCGCCTCCTTCTCCAGATAGCGCGGGTCGTCGGCGTAGCGGGGAGAAAAGTGCGTGAGCACCAGGCGCAGCACGCCGGCGCTCGCGGCCACCTCGGCGGCCTCGCGGGCGGTGGAGTGGCCGGTGTGCGCGGCGCGCTCGGCCTCGTCCTGCGCGAAGGTGGCCTCGTGCACCAGCAGGTCGGCGTTCGCGGCCATCTCGCGCGTGGACTGGCAGGGGCGCGTGTCGCCGCTGATCACCAGCCTGCGCCCCAGCCGCGGCTCGCCGACCACCTCGGCCGCGGTGACGACGCGGCCGTCGACCTCCACCGGCTCGCCGTGGTGCAGCTTCCCCCAGAGCGGGCCCTCGGGAATCCCCATCTCCCGCGCTTTCTGCGCGTTGAAGCGGCCCAGGCGCTCGTGCTCGACCACCGCCCACCCGAACGCCTTTCCCCCGTGCGAGACCTTGAAGGGGACGACGTCGTACCCGCCCCGCGCCACCTTCTCGCCCACCTCCACGCCGTTGATGCGCACCTCGAAGGGCACGCGCTCCACGCCCAGCTCCACGGCCTGCTTCAGCAGCGGCTCGGTGCCGCGCGGCGTCCACAGGTCCATGGGCTCCTCGCGCGCCTGCAGCCCCAGCGTGCGCAGCAGGCCGATGACGCCCAGGAAGTGGTCGGCGTGCAGGTGGGTGAAGAAGATGTCGCTGAAGGCGAAGCCGGTGCCGTAGCGCATCATCTGCCGCTGCGTGCCCTCGCCGCAGTCGAACATCATCACGTCGCCCTCGCGCTGCACGAGGATGGAGGTGACGTTGCGGCCCACCGTGGGGCGCGCCGCGGCCGTGCCGAGGAAGGTTACACGCATCGGTGCGCCGCGGCGCGGGTGCGAATGTGCGAGAGTGCGAGAGTGCGAAGGTGAACGGCGCTACTTCGCTCGCACGTACGACCGCGCGCGACCTCCGCGGATAAGCACGCCCCGGTCCGCACCGATGCCGTGGTTCCACTTTCGCACTTCCGCACTCTCGCACTCTCGCACTTCGTCATGCCGTAACCACGTCCACCTTGAGAAACGGCTCGATCTCCGCCTTGGGGATCAGCGCGGGCCAGTACGCCACGATCTCCTGCACCCGCGGGCGCCCGCCCGCGAACCCGGTGACCGACGGAGGGCCGGTGAGCACCAGCGGCGCGATCTCCTTGGTGAAGCGGTCCACCGCGGCCATGTCGTGCCCGCGCACGCTCCACCGCACCGTGACCTCGGCCAGGTCGCGCGGGACGGGGCCGGCCAGCGGGCCGTGCGTGGCGTTCCACCCCACGAACTCGGTCAGCACCTCGTCGAACCGCAGCCGCAGCCGGTCCAGCCGCGCGCGGAGGACGCGGTCGGCCGCCTGCGCCTTCTCCACCGCGTCGGGCCAGGAGTAGACCAGCGTGCCGCTGGCCTTCCACCCGTCGGAGTAGCTCAGGCTCACCTTCAGGAAATCCGTCGGCTTCGCGCCCCGCACGCCGGAGATGCGCACGCGGTCGGCCCCGGCCTCGTCCACGTGGATGGTGGTGAAGTCGGCCACGCAGTCGGGGGTGATGTAGCTCTTCGGGTCGCCCATCTCGTACAGCAGCTGCTCCTTCACCGTGGGCACGGCCACGCGCCCGCCGGTGCCGTCGTGCTTGGTGACCACGAACGAGCCGTCGGGCGCCGCCTCGATGATGGGGAAGCCCACGTCGGCCAGGTCGGGGATGTCGCGCCAGTTCCACAGGCAGTTGCCGCCCGACGCCTGCGCGCCGCACTCGTTGATGTGCCCCGCCACCACGCCCGCGGCGATGCGGTCGAAGTCGTCCCAGCTCCAGCCGAACTCGTGGATCATGGGCGCGTAGGTGAGCGCCGTGTCCGTCGACCGGCCGGTGATGACCACGTGCGCGTCCCGCCGCAGCGCCTCGACGATGGGCCGCGCACCGATGTAGGCGTTGGCGCTCTGCACCTTGCCGATGACGGCGGAGAGCGGCTCGCCGGTCTCCATGTTCTTCAGCTCCACGCCGCGCGCGAGCAGGTCCGGCAGCCGCTCCAGGATGTCGTCGCCGGTGATCATCCCCACGCGGGCGCGGCCCTGCAGCCCGGCCCTGCGCGCCTCCTCGAGCACCGCGTCGCGGCACCCCTCGGGGTTCACGCCGCCGGCGTTGGCCACCACGCGGATGTTGCGGTCGACCACGGCGGGAAGGATCTCGCCCACCAGCGGCACGAAGTCGCGCGCGTACCCCAGCGCGGGGTTGCGCGAGCGCTGCTTCTGCATGATCGACATGGTGACCTCGGCCAGGTAGTCGAGCATCAGGTAGTCGATCGGGCCGCCCTCCACCTGCCGCCGCGGAGCGTCGAGCTGGTCGCCCCAGAACCCCTGCCCGCTGGCGATGCGGATCTTGTCTTTCATCTACCGTTGTCGTCGATCGAATGCGAAGCCGCGGCGCGCGGCACGTTCACCGTGATCCAAACCATGCGAGGTGCCGCGCCGTGCGGCACCTCGCGCCCACTCACCCGCCGGGATCCTGCCTTCACCCGCGTGCGGGACCCAGCACGTCCTCGCCGCGGATTTCTCCGTCAAGCACCTCCGGTGATCGCCATCCGTCGCCCCGCCGATACTCGCGAACGTCGGTGTACTGCGAGGCAACCGGACTGCGCGCGACAATGACGATGTCGCGCTTGAGATCCACCAGCCAGTACTCGCGGACGCCTGCCTCCGCGTAGTGCTCCATCTTCACGGTGCGGTCGTAGAGCAGCGACGAATCGGCAACCTCCGCAACGAGCAGCGCGTCGCGCGCGCCGGGCTGCTCGTCTTCGTACTCGTCGGGCCGCAGGCGGTAGACCGCTGCGTCCGGATGATACGTCAGATCCTCGTTCACGCGGAGCACGTCCTGCACGCGAAGCTCCGCGTTGCCGAGCGGAGCACGCAGCAGCTTGAGCAGACGCGCCACGCACTTGGAGTGTCGGGGTCCGATCGGACTCATGTCGACGATCTCTCCGTCGACGAGTTCCACGCGGTCGTCTTCATCGAGAATCCCTTCTCTCCCGAGCCGGAAGTAATCCTCGGAGGTGAAGCGGAAGGGGCGCGTGCCCTCCACCACGACCCCGTCGATCAGCTCGGTCCCGTTTTCCGGAACCACGCCGATCTCCGTCATGCGCCGGTACTGGTCGGCGCTGAACCTGTGCGGCTGCACGAACTGAACAGCCATGGAGCTCTCCTCGGTTCCTTGCGCGAACGTCAGTGCATCTCGAACTGCCACCAGCGTGCGGTTCAACAACAGATCAATCCTCGCCGGGGCCGTCCAGCACGAGGTCCACCGTGATCTCTCGGCCGCCGAGCCCATTGGAGCGCCACGACTCCCCACGGCCGAACTCGTGCTGCTCGGCATACTCCCCACCCTCGGGGGACAGGAAGACGACCACGCGGCTCCGGGGCAGATCCACCACCCAGTATTCGGGAATCCCGGCGCGGGCGTACATCCGGCTCTTCACGTTCCGGTCGAACAGCACCGACGAGTCCGCGACCTCGATGACCAGCAGGGCGTCGGCCGAGGTGGGATGCGACTGGCGATAACGGTCTTTCCGCGGCCGCAACACGGCTACGTCGGGTACCGGCTCGCCATCGTACTCCACCTTCAGGGGCTGCTGCGCCGAAACCACTGCCTCACCGCGCAATGTCGCCTGGAGCCACTCGTCGAGGTCGCGAACACAGGCCGCGTGCGAGCTTCCGATCGGCGTCATCTCCACGATCTCCCCGTTGATGAGCTCCAGCCGGTCACCTTCCGGGAGGATGCCCGCTTCGCCCATGCGGTGGAACTCGTCCACCGTGAAGCGGTGCCGGATCGCCAGATCGACCATGCGTCCCTCCTTACGTCAGATGCGGCGGCAGGACGAAGGCGCCCAGGTGCGGGCCGGGGTTGTTCAGCGCCGTGCGCAGCGCCAGCGACAGCGCGGCGCGCGTCTCGTCCGGGGCCAGCACGGCGTCCACGAAGCCGCGCGCGGCGGCGTACTTCGCGTCCATCTGCCGGTCGTAGTCGGCGCGCACGGCGGCCATCCTGGCCTGCATCTCCTCGTCGGGCTGCTTCCCCGCCTTCTTCAGCTCGTCCAGCTGGCCGCTGAACAGCGCCATCACCGCCGAATCGCCCTCCATCACCCCCATCCGCCCCGTGGGCCAGGTGAAGATGAAGTCGGGGTCGAAGCCCTGCCCGGCCATCGCGTAGTAGCCCGCGCCCGAGGCGTGGTTCACCGTCAGCACGATCTTGGGCACCGTCGCCGTCGCCATCGCCTCCACGAAGCGGGCGCCGGCGCGGATGATTCCGCTGTGCTCGGCCTCGGTGCCCACCATGAAGCCCGAGACGTCCTGCACGAACAGGATGGGCGTGCCGTGGCGGTTCATCGTCTCGATGAAGAAGGCCACCTTGTCGGCGCTGTCGGCGTAGACGATCCCGCCGAACTTGGGCCGGCCGCCGTGCGGGTCCTTCAGCATTCCCCGCGCGTTGGCGATCACGCCCACGGGAATGCCGCGGATGCGCGCCGTGCCGCAGATCAGCTCCGGCGCGTAGTCGGCCTGGAACTCGTCCAGGTCGCCCGAGTCCAGGATGCACGACAGCAGCCGCCGCATGTCGTACGGCTGCTTGTGGTCCGCGGGAAGGATGTCGTACAGCTCGCGCTCCGGTCGCGCCGGGTCCGCGGGGTCCAGCTGCCGCTCGGTGGCCGCGGGGCGCGGGAGCTCGCGCACCAGGTCGCGGATCTTCGCCACGCAGGCGCGGTCGTCGGGAACGCGGTAGTGGGCCACGCCGGAGATGGCGTTGTGCGTCCACGCGCCGCCCAGCGTCTCGGCGTCCGCCGTCTCCCCCGTCGCCCCCTTCACCAGGTTGGGCCCGCCGAGCCCCATGAACGACGTTCCCTCCACCATCAGGATCACGTCGCTGAGCGCGGGAAGGTAGGCGCCGCCGGCGATGCACGGGCCCATGACCGCGGCGATCTGCGGCACCTTCAGGTAGCGCCGCATCACCGAGTTGTAGTAGAAGATGCGGCTGGCGCCGTACTGCCCGGGAAAGACGCCGCCCTGGTACGGCAGGTTCACGCCGGCGCTGTCGACCAGGTAGATGATGGGGACGCGGCAGCGCATGGCGATCTCCTGCGCCCGCAGCATCTTGGTGATGGTCTCGGGCCACCACGACCCCGCCTTCACCGTGGCGTCGTTGGCGACGACCACCACCTCGCGCCCGGCCACGGTGCCGATCCCGGTCACCACCCCCGCGCCGGGCGCCTGTCCCTCGTAGCGGTCGTACGCGACCAGGAGGCCGATCTCCTGGAAGCGGGTGCGCGGGTCGACCAGCAGGCCGATACGCTCGCGGGCGGTCAGCTTGCCGTCGGCGTGCTGGCGCTCGATGCGCCTGGGCCCCCCGCCCAGCCGGAGGCGGGCCTCGAGCTCGGCCAGCTCGCGGGCCAGCCGGCGCCCGCGCGACTCCGGCTCCGCGGGCGCCTCGGGGGCGTCGGCCACGGTGCTCACTGCGCGACCAGCTCGCGGTCGCGGCCGTGCTCCGCGAACCACTCGCGGATGTACTCCACCGCGGCGCCGGTGGTGGTGCCGGGGCCGAAGAGCCTGCCGATCCCCTGCCCCTCCAGCGCCGCCATGTCTTCCTCGGGGATGATGCCGCCGCCGGTGATCAGGATGTGGTCGGCGCCCTCGGCGTCGAGCAGCGCCTTCACCCGCGGGAAGAGCGTCATGTGCGCGCCGGAAAGGATGGACATGGCCACCACGTCCACGTCTTCCTGGATGGCGGCGTTCACCACCATCTCGGGCGTCTGGTGCAGCCCGGTGTAGATGACCTCCATCCCCGCGTCGCGCAGCGCGGCGGCGATGACCTTGGCGCCGCGGTCGTGCCCGTCCAGCCCGGGCTTGGCTACGAGGACGCGGATCTTCCGTTCGGACATATCGATGAACTTCTTCGTCGGATCGATGGATGAACGCGCTCCGCGGTCGGGGCGGAGCCTGCTGAACATAGGCCACCGCACGCGGTTGCGGCAAGCCGAGTGCCGGTGCGGAGCGAATCGCCGGGGAGCGCGGCGGCGCACGAACGAAGGGAGGGAGCGGAACCGGTCTCCGCTCCCTCCTTTGTGCCGATCGGCGGCCGCGCCGCCGCAACCGGACCCGCCGCGCGTCAGGGCGTGGGGCCGCAGTTGGCGGCGTCCATCTCCGGCAGCGGGAACGGCGCCCGGGCAATGGCGTCGCGGCACACCGTGCGTGTGGGCGGCGTGTCGTCGACGGGCGCGGCGTAGACGTACGCGCCGTACTGCGCGCGGCGCTTCAGGCCGTAGTACCACGCGCCGGAGATGTTGCCGCTGAACACGCCGATCACCATCTGGTCGGTGGGCATCGGCACCACCACCCGCCGCCACGGGTCGCCGGTGACGTCGTACTCCAGCGCGTCCACGCCGCGCGCGGCGTTCAGGATCAGGTTGTTCGCCAGCGTGTCGGTCAGCACGTCGGTGGTGGAGGTGCGGATCCGGCCGTTGCGGTTCACCCCGCCCCAGCCCACCTCGTGCTCCCCCGCGGTGACACCGTCGGGCGCGGGGGAGAGGATGTCGAAGCGCACGTAGTAGCCGCGGTCGCGGGCCCGCAGCCACACGGTCTTGGTGAAGGGGTAGGCGTACGTGGTGTCGGTGTAGCGCGCCGGCACCACGTGGTTGGCGTAGGTCCAGCGCACGGCGGCCAGCGTGTCGGTGTTCACCAGCACCTCCACCGCGGTGGGCGGCGTGATCACGCTGGCGGTGATGAACGTCCAGTCGCCGTACAGCGCCGAGTTCAGGTACGTCCACTGGCCGCCGCTGAACCCCTCGACCCGGTGGCTCCCCGTGTGGACGCTGAAGGTGCGCCGCAGCCGCAGCAGCCCGTTCTGCATCACCACGTCGGCGTCCGGCAGCGCCACCGCGCCGGTGTCGGCCCACGGCAGGCCGGCCACCGTGACGCGCACCGGCGAAACGGGCTCCAGCTGCGCGCCGTGGCCGGTGACCTCGGTGCTGAGATACACGCCGAACGAGAACTGCTCGACGCCCGGCGAAAGCTGGAAGCGCCAGGTGCGTGCGGGCGACACCTCCAGCGGCTTGACGATGACGGGATAGCTGTAGTACGGCTGGGTGCTGGCGGTGAAAGTGTCGTATCCGTCGGGGTCGGCCACCGCGACCTCGCCCTGGCCGGCGACCACCACCGGGCCCTGCGAGAAGAAGACGCGGATGCCGGTCACGGTGGTGCTGTCGGGCGTTCCCAGCCACTCGGACGCCAGGCTCTGCACGGTGACGTCGGCGCTCAGCACCTGCGTGGCGGAGTCGAAGGTGACGTTGCCGGAGCGCAGGCGGATGTAGACGCCCTGGCCGCCCACGATCCGCTGGGCGGAGGTTCCCGCGTTCACGGGGCCGGCCGCGTGGCAGGAGAGGACGAGGGTACGCCGCGAGGCCTTGCAGGTCAGGGCCTCCACCGCGGAGGCGGGCGGTGCGTTGGACGGCGCCTCGGGCCCGACGGGCGCCGCGGAGCGGTCGCCGCAGGCGCCGAGCACGGCCAGCGCCAGCGCGCCGGAGAAACGGACGAGCGAGATGGCCGCGCGGCGTGCTCCGCCGCGCGCTGAACGAGCTGGGTGGGTCATGGCTCTGTAAAAATGGGAAGCCGCGCGTGGGGCACGGCCGGGTCTGGGAACGGTGATCTCCTGCCGGAACCGCGGCTCGCGGCGAGAGGCGGAGGCCATGTGGAATTATTACATGGGACCCCATATTCCCGCAAGGACGACCGGAGCCAACCGCCAGGGAGAACCGATCATCCCCGGTACGGCCGCCGGTCGCGGTCGCGCCGAACCCTCAGGACACCTTCGCATGCAGGACACCTTCGCATGCCGGGGAGTTAGGGCGGAATCGCGGGGTCCGGGCGTCGTGATGGCGACGATTTCGCCAGAGGGCGGCTGTAATGGAGAGGCATCCGGATGTCACGATCCGTTGCGGCCTCGCGGGCGGCGCGGCGGGGGGGAGCGGGGCCAACGCGCTGCCGCCCTTCGGCTTGCGGTGCCGGACCGGTCCCGGTGCCGATCTGGCTCCGCACGGGGGGCGAGCACGTCACCTTCCGCGCACGCGGTGTCCGCATCCACACCGCGGCGCGTCATCAGACCGGATCTGGTAATCATCTGTGCGTAGAAAAACGCATAGAGAGACGTCATCCTGAGGCCGGCCACCGTCGTTGCCCCCACACGATCGGTTGCAGGCCGAAGGATCTGTGGGCGAGGTCGCACGTGCGCTTCCGGATTGCACGATCGATCTCCGAAATCGGTATCAGACCCGCGCGACCCAGGCGACCGGTCCGTTCCTTCCCCAACGCCGGCATCCCCTGCTGACCCGCACCGCGCGCCGTTCGATCGGATGATGCGCGCGACGGACCTGGTTCGCTGGACGGAAGATCGGGAGCGGAGGCGCCACCCCTCCGCTCCCGATTTCCGTTCGAGCATCGCCATCTTCATCCCCTCTTGCAAACCCTGTCGTTATCCGCAAAAATAGACGAGACGGCAGTCCGCACACCACACAACATGGGAGAGTCGGATGAAGACGCTGCGCCTGGAAGTGGAAACGCTGCGGGTTTCGACCTTCGAGGTCACTCCGGCGAACGAGAAGCTGGCGGAGATGCGCACCGCGGACAGCACCTGCCTGTTCACCCAGTGCCCGGTGACGATGTAGGGCACGCCGGATTTTCCGAAAAATGCCACGACGCGGCGGAAACCCCTCTTCCGCCGCGTCGCTCCTTTCAGGGCTTCGGCGGCGCCAGCTACGACGAGGACCTGCCCGATGACGATGGAGGCGGGACGTCGGAAAGGTGCTGCGCCACGACGTTCGCGATTCAGGGGAAGCGGAGCGTGAAGCGTCCCATGGCGCCGGCGGCGGCGCGCATCTTCTCGTCGGCGAGGGGATCACTGGAGAGCGGGATCATCTCCAGGATGGCGGAGATCGCGTCGCGCATCTGCGCGAACTCGCGCTCGGCCTGGCCGAGCGTGGGGAGCCAGCACGTGTGCATCATCCAGCCGTAGATGCCGCAGGTGATGGCGAACGGCACGACCTCGGAGCCGCGCTCCAGGGTGATGCGCGCGCCCCAGGGATGCTCGTCGTCGCGGAGGATGATGCCGCCCTCGGTGCCCGGCTGGCCGAGGGTGGATCCGTCCTCGGCCGGGAACCAGGCGGGCGGCTCGGGCGGATCCGTCTCGATCTCCATCTCCATCACCCGCCCCGCCGGCAGACGACGATGAGGTCCTCGCTGGTGTGGATGAAGGGCGCCAGCTCCCAATCCCCATACCAGTCCACGGGAACGAGGCCGGCCTGGCGGAGGAGGCGGTCCCACCCGGTCGCCGTGCGGACGCGCAGCTCGTGGTACTTCTCGCCGCGCTCCTTCCCCCGGCTCCAGCGCGTCCACTCGCGGCTCACGCCGTCTACGGCGTCGAACTCGCGCTCGACCCACACGGTCGTCCCATCGTCGGTCTCCCACCAGTCGCGGGTGGCGTAGTCGCCCACGATGTGGTCGCGGTGCATGGTCTCCAGCACGAACACGCCGTCGCCCCGCAGCGCGTCGCGGGCGCCCCGGAGAACGCGCAGGTCCTCGTCGTCGGAAAGGAAGTAGCCCAGCGAGGAGTAGAGGGAGATCACCGCGTCGAACCGCTCCTTCCACGGCACCTCGCGCATGTCGCCGCGCACGAAATCGACGCCGATGCCGGCGGCCGCGGCGCGCTTGCGGGCGCGGGCCAGCAGCGTCTCGGAAAGGTCCAGCCCGGTGACGCGGAAGCCGGCGCGGGCCAGCTCCACCGAGTGCCGCCCCCACCCGCAGGCCAGGTCCAGCACCTCGCCGCCGGGCGGGAGCGGCACCATCTCCCTGAGCCCCTGGATCTCGCGCGCGGTGCGCTGGGGGGTGAGGAAGTCGCGGTACAGCGAGACGAAGGTCTGGTCGAAGTAGTCCTCCCACCAGCCGCGCGCGCCGCTCACGCCGCCTCCGCCAGCCGATCGGGAAGCTCGTGCAGCGCGGCCACGCGGTCGCAGTCCAGGTGCCCCAGGCGGGAGAGCGGGTCGAGGAGGATGGCCCGCATCCCCGCCGCGCGGGCGCCGGCCACGTCGATCTCGTACACGTCGCCCACGTAGACGGCGTCGTGCGGCTCGATGCCCATCCGCTCCAGCGCCATGCGGAAGATGCGCGGGTCGGGCTTCTCCACCCCCACGCTCCCCGAGTCGATCACGAACTCGAAGTGATCGCGCAGCCCCACGTCCTGCAGCAGCGCCTCCACCCGCCCGTCGGCATTGGAGATGACGCCCAGCCGCCAGCCGCGGCGGCGCAGCTCCTCCAGCGTCTCCGCCGTCCGCTCGCGGACGCTGCACCACAGGTTGCGCTCGGCGTGCCGCGCGTAGAGGCGTTGGGCGATGGAGGGAAAGAGCTCGTCCCCGATCCCCAGCTGGCGGAAGACCTCGGCGAAGAAGACGCGGCCACGGGTGGCGTCGTCGCCGGCGCGGCCGGTGCGCACCAGCTCGTCGAGCAGCAGCTTGGCCCCGTACTGCGCGGCGATCAGCTCGCCCTCCGTGGCCGCCACGCCGTGCTCGCGCAGCGTCTCGATGACGAACGGGTGGTCCAGCCAGAGCAGCGTGTTGCCGACGTCGAAGAGAACGGCCTTCATGGATGCGAAGGTGCGAGAGTGCGAAAGTGCGAGAGTGCGAAGGTGAGGGGGAAGATAGAGGAGGAGAGGATGCGGAGCGAGCGGGCCGGAGCGACCGCCGCGCACCGTTCCCATGCCATGCCGCCCCTTCCGCGCCACATCGATCCGGAGATGGATGGAGAACCGGCGTTGCGCGAACCTTCCGCAACCGCTAGGTTCTGCCAACGCCCGTCCACGCATTTCGTCCAATCGCGCTCCCGCGGCCGGTTCCCTTCTCCACGGCCTTCCCCCACACGGGCGCGCGCCTCCGACATGTACGACGCATCAACCCGCGAGGCCGGACCGCCCGGCCCCGCGGCGCGCACGCGCGTTCCTGGCGTCGGCTCCTGCGCCATTCCTTGTCCGCCACATTTTAAGCGAGAGTCGATGCACCTCCCCACCGCCCGCGCCCTCGGGCCCGCGCTGCTCTTCGTATCGATGGCCGCCGGCGCCGCCGCGCTGGCCGCCTGCTCCGACACCCCGCCGACCGCCGCGGTGCCCGCCGGCCCGTCGCTTCCCGCGCACGCGCTGCAGGCGTTCGACTGCACCGCCAGCGCCGCCGCGCGCACGGTGAGCTGCACGCCATCGACGACGCTCGCCGGTCGGGCCCGGGGGGTCGTCATCGGCGGCCAGAACGTGAACATGAAGCTGACGTCCAGCAACGTGAGCTACGACGCGGGGAGCGAGATCTTCCAGTTCGACCTGACGGTGCAGAACCTGATGAACGAGGCCATCGGCACCCCCGACGGCACCGTGCCCGACCCCGACGGCATCCAGGTGTTCTTCGCCAGCGGCCCCACGGTCACGGTCGGCACGGGAAGCGCGAGCGTGGCGAACGCCGACGGGCTGGGGACCTTCACCAACAGCAACCAGCCGTTCTTCGCGTACCACCAGATCCTGGCGAAGGACGCGGTGTCGGCGGCGAAGACCTGGCAGCTGCAGATGCCGGAGACGGTCTCTTCGTTCACGTTTACGCTGTTCGTGGAGACCGACGTGCAGTACCTGCTGGTGATCAACGAGATGCTGGTGAACCCCGGCGGCACCATCTCCGACGCCAGCGGCGAGTGGATCGAGGTCTACAACGCCGGCACGCGCCCGGTGAACATGCAGAACCTGGTGATCGCCGACTCGGCGGCGGCCGGGCGCCGGGCGTACGACGTGATCGCGGCGTCGCTGGTGGTGCAGCCCGGCGGGTACGCCACGCTGGGGAGAACCACCAACACCACCAGCAACGGCGGCGTGCCCATCGACTACGTGTACACCATGAGCGGGTTCCCGAACAGCCTGGGCGCGTTCAAGATCGCCCGCGTGTACGGCACCGACACGCTTACCATCGACCGCACCCAGTACGCGTCGGCCGCGGTTTCGGCCCAGAACGGCATCAGCCGCGAGCTGAAGAACCCCGCGCTCGACAACGCGGACATGGACGGCAGCAACTGGGGCGACGCGTCCGTCACCGCGGTCTACGGCCCCGGCGGCCGCGGAACGCCCAAGGCGCAGAACTCGGTCTTCACGCCCTGATCCGGCGCGGTACCGGCCCCGGGAGATCGGATGAAGAAAAGCGGGGGGACCGGCGATGCGGTCCCCCCGCCTTCGTTGCGCATCGGAGCGCGCGCCGAAGCCCCATCCCGTGCGTTCCCGCGACAGAGCGGATGATCGTCCCGTTCCGGGCGGAGAAACTTCGCGACGTAGCAGTTCGTCGTCGCGAACATCCGCGCGGCTGCTTGCCTGATGAGACTGGTCTCCGCAGTCAGGTTGCAGTTCTGAAGATGAACATACGTTGCGCAGGGCGAGACATTCGGCTAAATTCGGTTGCCGCATCGTCCCACCCGCGGCACGTCTTCCGAACACCACGCGCCCCGAGCCGGGCCCCACACCGGCGCTTTTCGCTGCACGGGCGCGCGAAGCATCATGAACCCACCGATCGCGGGCGAGGCCGGAATCCACCGGCTCCGCAGGACGCGCTCGTGCCTTCGACGGCGAACGGTTTCTCCGTCGCCCTCCACTTCCTTCCGGGAGACCCGATGCCCCGCGTCCCTGCCGGTGTGTTCACGCCCGCCCGGCTTTCCGCGCTCGCGGCGTTCGGCGCCATGGCGCTGGCCGGCGCCTGCTCCGACGGCCAGCCCACCGGCGTGGCCACGGATCCTCGCGCCGCCACGCCCGCGCACGCGCTGGCCGCGTTCGACTGCACCGCCAGCATCGCCACGCGCGCGGTGCGCTGCACCCCGTCGGCCGTCCTGAACGGGCAGGCGCGCGGGGTCATCATCGGCGGCCAGAACGCGAACATCAAGCTCACGTCCAGCAACGTGAGCTACGACTCGCAGAGCGAGATCTTCCAGTTCGACATGACGGTGCAGAACCTGATGAACGAGGCCATGGGCACCCCCGACGGCACCGTGGCCGATCCGGAGGGGATCCAGGTGTTCTTCGAGAGCGGGCCCACCACGACGTCGGGGAGCGGGAGCATCGAGGTGGCCAACGCCGACGGCACCGACCTCTTCACCCGGAGCAACCAGCCGTACTTCGCGTACCACGAGATCCTGGCCAAGGACCAGGTCTCGTCGGCGAAGACCTGGCAGCTGCTGATGCCGGCCACGGTGGGGACGTTCACCTTCCAGCTCTTCGTGGAAACCGACGTGCAGTACCTGCTGGTGATCAACGAGCTGCTGGTGAACCCCTCGGGCACCACCATGGAGACCACGGGGGATTGGGTGGAGCTGTACAACGCCGGCTCGCGCCCGGTGAACCTGAACGGCCTGGTGATCGCCGACTCGGCCGCTTCGGGGCGGCGCCCGTACCACCTGATCTCGCAGGACCTGGTGGTGCCGTCGGGCGGCTACGTGACCGTGGGCGGGTCGACCAGCAGCACCACCAACGGCGGCGCGACGGTCGACTACTCCTACGGGGGGGCGCTGGCCCTGGCCAGCAGCCTGGACGCCTTCAAGATCGCGCGGGTGTACGGCACCGACACGCTCACCATCGACCGCACGCAGTACGCGCAGGCCTCGACCTCGGCCCAGGACGGCGTCAGCCGCGAGCTGAAGAACCCGGCGCTGGACAACTCGAACATGGACGGAAGCAACTGGGCCAGCGCGCTGGTCACGGCGACGTACAGCAACGGAACCGTCACCAACCGCGGTACGCCCAAGGCGCAGAATTCGACCTTCACGCCCTGATCCACGCGGGCGCTCCGGCAGATGAAGAACGAGCGGGGGGATCGGCTTCACGGCCGGTCCCCCCGCTTTCGTTTGCATCGGCTGAGGCAGGCGGCGGCGCGCGGAGCACCGGCGGCTGAAGCCGCGGCAACAACCACGGGAAGCCTCGCAAACTGCGCGAGGCTGTTCGGCTCGGGAGGAGTCGCCGGTTCGAGGGGACGGCCTCCCGTGATCGGGCGCGGCGTCGTACTCGACTCGCGAGGATGTCGGGGGCTCGTGGCGTCGAGGCGCCGGATCAGGGGCGGCGGAGGGTGACGCGCTTGAGGAAGGCGTCGTGCGCGGCGTCGCGGCGCAGGTCCGGGAGCGCGTCTGCGGCGCCCTCGTGCGTGGCGAAGGGGCCGGCCACCAGCGCCACGTAGCCGTCGCGCAGCTCGCGGTAGACGCTGGAGTTGGCGAGACCCACGTCGTAGCCCTTGGCCTTCACCGCGTCGTGGATCACCTTCGCCTCGGCCATCTGGTCGGCGGTGAACGAGGCGATGATGACCACGAAGACGGTGTCGCCCCGCCCGAAGGCGCCGCCGTTGGTCACGCGGTACCACTCGGCCCACGCCAGCTGCGGCCCGCCCGCCGGTCCGGCCGGCGCCTGCGGCGTCTCCGCCGAGGGCCGCGCCGCCCCGCCACCGCCGGAACGGATGCGGCCGCGCGGGCCGTGCGGCCACACCAGCACCGCCGCGGCGAGCGCCAGCACCAGGAGCAGCAGGATCCACCCCGCCGGCCGCAGGCGCAGGCGGCGCCTCGGCTTCGGCGCGGCCTCGGTCGCCGCGGCGGCATCGGCGTCGCCCGGCTGCTGCGCGGGGGCGGCGGGCGGCGCGGCCACGGCCGAGGGCTGGAAGACGACGGGCGGGGGATGGGGAATGGCGAACGCCGGCGGCGCGGCCATGGTCCCGTCGGCCATCGGCCGCGGCGCGATCTCCGTCGCGTCGTCGGCCAGCGCGGACGCGGGGACGGAGTGCGGGGCCGAGGGGAGGATGGAGGCGTACCCGGCGGCCGAGGCGGCGTCGCGCGGGGGTGCGTGGTCCCACTCCTCCAGCGCGTCCAGGAAGGCGTCCGCGTCGGCGAAGCGCAGCGCCGGGTCCAGCCGCAGCGCGCGGCGGAGGACGGCGGCCAGCCGCATGGGCACCTCGGGCCGGCGCGACAGGAGGCGCTTCACCGCGCGCGCGGCCTCGCGGTCGTCGCCGGTGGTGTTCAGCCCGCCCGGGTGCTCGCCGGAGAGCATCTCCAGCCCCGTCAGCGCGAAGGAGTAGATGTCGCTGGCCGCCGTCAGCCGCATGCCCCCCGCCAGCTGCTCGGGCGACGCGTAGCGCGGCGTGTGCGGCGCGCCGAAGCGGGTGAGGCGTGCGGCCGTCTCGCCCGCCTCCTGCCGCACCTGCGCGATGCCGAAGTCCAGCACCTTCACCTCCCACCCGCCCGGCTCGGCCACCAGGTAGATGTTGGCGGGCTTCACGTCGCGGTGCACCATCCCCGCGCGGTGGCCGGCGGCCAGCCCCATCCCCCCCTCGCGCAGGATCTCCACCGCCTCCTCCACGGGGAGCGGGCCGGCGGCGCGGCGCATCCGCGCGGACAGGTCCTCGCCCGCCAGCAGCTCCATCACCAGGAAGTCGATCCCCAGCTCGCGGTCGGTGCCGAAGTCGTGGACCGTGACCACGTTGGGGTGGCGGAGCCGCGCCGCGGCGGTGGCCTCGCGGTGGAAGCGCGCCTTCAATCGCCCGGCCTCGTCCGCGTCGGGGGCCACGGCGGTGACCACCTTCACGGCCACGTCGCGCTCCAGGTTCAGGTCGAACGCCCGGCACACCGCGCCCATGCCGCCCGTTGCGATCACGGAGTCGACGCGGTAGCGGTCGCACAGGCGGCGGCCGAGGAGGAGGGCGAGGATGCCGGACAAACCGAGGTGCGTGAGTGCGGAAGTGCGTGAGTGCGTTTGATTACGGACCGACGGCGGGCAGGGTTGCATCGAACGGACCGTGCCGCCGGGCACCGCGGAAAAGCTAGCGTCTTCGTGCCCGCGCTGCACACCCGCGCCGGGCGGGATGTGGAGCTTGCCGGGGAAGGGCGAATGGAATTCGCGGCAACAACGGCCCGAAGTCCGCCTTCGCGGACTCCCTCTCCGGCATCCGCGCGTTTCCCGGACGTCCTGTCACGCCGGGCTTTCGGATTGCGCCGGCGCCCGATGGCCGCGCCGAGACCCCGTCCCTCCCCAGGCAGTTTGGGGGGAGGGACAGGCGGCCCGGCGGCGCGACGGGAGTCGCGCCGGGCGAGCCAGGGAGAGGGCCCGCGGGGACGGAGCGCGCACCGCTGGCGATCGATGCGCCTCCCGCCGAAACACGAGTTCCCGCCGGCTGCTTGCCGCCCGCCGCTTCCCGCGCTAATCTGCGAAATCCTTCTCCCCGCACGCCGCGGCATCACCGCTCACCAGCCGCGGCGCGGGGCCGTCCCGTCCCATCCATCCCCCGAAACGGATGCCGCCATCCGTCTCCATCTCCGTATCCGTCAACGGCTCCGGGCACCAGCGCGAGGTGGAGCCGCGGCTGCTGCTGAGCGACTTCATCCGCCACGAGCTGGGGCTCACCGGCACGCACGTGGGGTGCGAGCACGGCGTCTGCGGCGCGTGCACCGTGCTGATGGACGGGCTGCCCGTGCGCAGCTGCCTGATCTTCGCCGCGCAGGCGGACGGGTGCGAGCTGCGGACCGTGGAGGGGCTGGCGGACGGGGATACGCTGCACCCGCTGCAGGAGGCCTTTCGCGACGCGCACGGGCTGCAGTGCGGCTTCTGCACGCCGGGGTTCCTGATGACGCTGATTCCCTTCCTGGCCGAGAACCCCGATCCCACCGAGGACGACGTCCGCCTGGCCATCTCCGGCAACCTCTGCCGCTGCACCGGCTACGCGAAGATCGTCGACGCCGTGCTCCTTGCGGCCGAGCGGGCGCGCGGCGCGTCGGCCGGCCTCCTCTCCATCGACCCCGATCCCCAGCCGGTGGAGGCCGTGTGAGCGCTTACGCGAGGCGAGATCCGGCGCCAGAGGCCAGCTCACGTGCGGAGCAGGCTGTAGATCCTTCGGCCTGCAAGGCCCTGTGCGGGTTCGGGTTCCGGCGTGGCCGGCCTCAGGATGACGTCATCGCGCGGCGCCTGAAGAGTCGCAGCGATGGCGACGCGCGAGTCCGCGAAGGCGGACTTCGGGCCGTTGTTGCCGCGAATTCATTCGCCCTCCCCTGTCGCGGCAGCGGGCTTCCGGATGAGCCCGGAACGGCCGCCGCGGGATCCCGCCCGGAGGCGGCACGATGAGCCACCGCTACGTCGGCCAGTCCATCGTCCGCAACGAGGACGCGCGGCTGCTCACGGGGCACGCGCTGTTCGTGGACGACGTGCGCCTGGAGGGGATGCTGCACGTGGCCTTCCTGCGCAGCGACTACGCGCACGCCGTGCTGAACTCGGTGGACGTCTCCGCCGCGCGCGAGCGGCCCGGCGTCGTCGCCGTCTACACCGCCGGGGACCTGGGCGACTACTGGAAGCCGGGCCCCCTCCTGGTCCCCCCGCCGCCCATCGAAGGCATCGTCTTCAACCAGGCGACGCAGGTGCCGCTCGCGAAGGACCGCGTGCGCCACGCCGGCGAGCCCATCGCCATGATCGTGGCGGAGAGCCGCTACATCGCCGAGGACGCGCTGGCCGACATCTTCGTGGACGCCGAGCCGCTGGAGGTGGTGGGCGACCTGGAGCGCGCGCTGGACCCGGACGCGCCCATCATCCACCCGCAGCTGGGGACGAACCTGGCCGCGCACGTCCGCCAGCGCCACGGCGACTACGACGAGGCCAGGCGCAGCGCCGCCGTGGTCGTTGCCCGCCGCTTCCACTACGACCGCGGGGCCAGCGCGGCCATCGAGAACCGCGCGGTCGCGGCCCGGTGGGACGAGCAGGCGCAGGAGATGACGATCTGGGACACCACGCAGGCGCCCATCCCCATCCGCAACGGGCTGGCGGCCATGCTGGGGCTGATGCAGAGCCAGGTGCGCGTGGTGGCGCCGTTCGTGGGCGGCGGCTTCGGGCCCAAGATCATGATGTTCTATCCCGAGGAAGTCCTCGTCCCCTGGGCGGCGATGCGGCTGGGGCGGCCCGTGAAGTGGACGGAGGACCGGCAGGAGAACTTCTACGCCACCACCCAGGAGCGCGGGCAGGTGCACGACGCGGAGATGGCGGTGGACGCCGAGGGCCGCATCCTGGGCGTGCGTGACCGCTTCCTGCACGACTGCGGCGCCTTCGACCCGTACGGCCTGACCGTTCCCATCAACAGCCAGTGCACGCTGCTGGGCCCGTACGACGTGCCCAGCTACGACGCCGAGTTCAGCGCCGTCTTCACCAACCGGACGACGGTGACGCCGGTGCGCGGCGCGGGGCGGCAGCACGGCGTGTTCGTGATGGAGCGCCTGCTGGACCTCGCCGCGCGCGAGACCGGGATCGACGCGGCCGAGATCCGGCGCCGCAACTACCTGGTGCAGGACGACTTCCCGCACGACCACAAGATCCTCTTCCAGGACTTCCAGCCCCTGGTCTACGACAGCGGCAACTACCGCCCCGCGCTGGAGACGGCGCTGGAGATGATCGGCTGGGATGGGTGGGCGGAGGAGAAGGCCCGCGCAGCGGCGGAAGGGCGGCGGCTGGGGATCGGCATCGTCAGCTACGTGGAGGGAACGGGGATCGGCCCGTACGAGGGCGCCCGCGTGACCATCGAGCCGAACGGCCGCGTGCGCGTGGCGACGGGGCTGGGGACGCAGGGGCAGGGGCACTACACCGCCTTCGCGCAGATCGTGGCCGAGGCGCTGGACGTGGGCGTGGCCGACGTGCTGGTGGTCACCGGCGACACCCGCGAGTTCAACTGGGGAACGGGCACCTTCGCCAGCCGCGGCGCGGTGGTCGCGGGCAGCGCCTGCCACGCGGCGGCGACCAAGGTCAGGGAGAAGGTGATCGAGGTGTCCGCCCGCCTGCTGAACGTCCCCGAGAGCGAGATCGAGCTGGTGGACGGGACGGCGCGGGTGCGCGGCCAGCCGGAGCGGTCGATGACGCTGGGCGAGCTGGCGCTGCGCGCGAATCCGCTGCGCGGCGGGGTGACGCCGGGAACCGAGCCGGGGCTGGAGTGCACCGCCTACTTCGGCCCGGACCGCGGATCGACGGCGAGTGGCGTGCACGCGGCCGTGGTGGAGGTCGACGCGGAGACGGCGATGGCCCGGTTCGTCCGCTATGTGGTGGTGCACGACTGCGGCAAGCTGATCAATCCCATGCTCGTCGAAGGGCAGATCCAGGGCGGCGTGGCGCACGGCATCGGCAACTGCTTCTTCGAGAAGCTGCACTACGACGAGAACGGCCAGCTGATGAACGCCTCGTTCGCCGACTACCTGCTGCCCACCTCGCTGGACGTGCCGCGCGTGGGGATGGCGCACCGCGAGACCCCCGCGCCGATGAACACGCTGGGGCTGAAGGGCGTGGGCGAGGCGGGATGCATCCCCTCGGGCGCCCTGTTCGCGCAGGCGGTGGAGGACGCGCTGAGCGACTGGGAGATCGAGATCACCGAGATCCCCCTGAGCCCCAACCAGCTCTTCGAGATCCTGCGCTCGGCGCCGGTGCGCGCCGCGCGCGGCGAGACGATCCCCGCGACGATGGAGGCGGACGCATGATCGTGGACGGCGAGTTCACCTTCCGCGCCCCGCGCAACCGCGTGTGGGTGCTGCTGCAGGACCCCGACGTGCTGGTGAAGGCCATGCCCGGCGCCCAGCGCCTGATCGCCACCGGCGACGGGACGTACGAGGGGACGATCCGCATCGGCGTGGGGCCGGTGACGGCGGCGCAGTGGACGCTCAGCGTGGCCCTGCACGACCGCGAGGAGCCCGCGCGCTACCTGATGAAGGTGGACAGCAAGGGCCCGCTGGGCTTCACCCGCGGCAGCGCGACCGTGGAGCTGCTGGAGGTGGAGCAGGCGACCACCATGCGCTACCACGCGGACCTGCAGATCGGCGGGAAGGTGGCCGGGATCGGGCAGCGGCTGCTGGACCAGGTCGCCAGGCTGCTGACGCGGCAGGGGCTCGAGGCGCTCAGCCGCGAGATGGAGCTGCGCATCGGCGCCAGCATTGGTGGCGCCTCCGCCTCGTTCGGCATTTCCACCTCGACGGTGGTCGAGGCCGAGATCGTGGGCGACGGCGATGCGGCGGAGGATGCGGCGGAGGTGAACCCCGAATCGGGAGATGCCCCGCCGGCCGCCGAAACCGCGTCATCGGGAGATGAGCCGCGGTCCGCCGAGGACGACGTCGTCGCGGTGATGATGGACCTGGACGAAGCCGCGCCCGAGACGCCGCTCGCGCCGGGGATCCCCGACGAGCCGCTGACGGTGTCCGACCTGGACCAGGATCTCCCCCCGGGAACGCTCCGATGACCCGGACGATCGGACCCGGCGCGAGCCCGCAGCCTCGCGGGCCCTCTCCCTGGCTGTCCGGCGCGACTCCCGTCGCGTCGCCGGACAGCCTGTCCCTCCCCCAAAACTGCCTGGGGGAGGGACGGGGCTTTGGCGCGCCCTGCCAGATCGGGCGCACTTTCCAGGGTTCGGTGTGCCGGGTGCCAGAGGAGGCGAGCCACAGCCGGAGGCCAGTCCCGCAGGGACTTTGTGCGGTTGTTGCCGCGAATTCATTCGCCTCTTCCAGCCCGGCCCGGAGGCGCGCGTGAAGCCCGCGCCGTTCGAGTACCACCGCCCTGACACGGTGGAGGAGGCGCTGGCGCTGCTGGCGCAGCACGGGTGGGAGGCGAAGCTGCTGGCCGGCGGGCAGAGCCTGGTGCCGGCGATGAACTTCCGCCTCTCCGCGCCGGGCGTGCTCATCGACCTGAACCGCATCCTGGGGCTGGACTCCATCCGCGAGGTGGATGGCGCCCTGCGCATCGGGGCGATGGTGCGGCAGCGGGTGGCGGAGCGCAGCGAACTGATCGCCCGCGCGGCGCCGCTGGTGGCCGAGGCGCTCCCCTTCGTGGCCCACCCGCAGATCCGCAACCGCGGCACGATGGGCGGCAGCATCGCGCACGCGGACCCGGCGGCGGAGCTCCCCGCGGTGATGCTGGCGCTGGGCGCGCGCTTCCACCTGCGCGGCCCCGGCGGCATGCGCGCGCTGGCGGCGGACGAGTTCTTCACCGGCCTGTTCGCGACCGCGCTGGAGCACGACGAGATGCTGGGGGAGATCGAGATTCCCGCGCCCGCGGCGCGCCCCGGCTGGGCGTTCATGGAGATCAGCCGCCGCCACGGGGATTTCGGGCTCGCCGGCCTGGCCATGAGCGTGTCGGTGGATGAGGACGGGAAGTGCGACGCCGCCCGCATCGCGCTCCTGGGCGTGGGCGAGGGCCCGGTCCTGGCGCGCGGCGCCGCGGACGCCCTCATCGGCGCCGCGCCGGGCGACGACGCGTTCGCCGCCGCGGCCGAGGCTGCCCGCGCGGAGATCGACCCGCCCGCGGACATCCACGCGTCGTCCGACTACCGGCGGCACCTGGTGGGCGTGCTGGTGGCGCGCGCGCTGCCGGTGGCGTTCGCGCGGGCGGCTGCGGGCGGCCGAGGTTGAGGAGGCGAATGAATTCGCGGCAACAACAGCACAAAGTCCCTGCGGGACTGCGGCCGCGACATCGGCGCGTCCGCGGCATCGCGCCCTCTCCGGCCGGCTTAGGTTAGGCCGTCCACCTCTCCCGTACCGGGAGAGGTAGCTGGATGGCATCGGTGCCTGACGGCGAGGCTGGTGTGAGCCGGAGCGTGCGAGGGGCGCGGATGCTGGATGGCCACCCTCTCCCGGGCCGGGAGAGGGTCGCGCCCTCCGGCGCGGGGTGAGGGCGGCGCGGGGGACGCGGACGCGCACCCGCGTGAGGGATGCGCGCCCGGAGGGCCGGGAACGCGGCGGCCCGTCGCGCCCGAAGCCGTATCCGCACCGAAAGTTGCGGGCCGCCGCGGGCCCGGCGCGGTTGGCAACAGTCGTATCGTTGCCTACCGCGCGCGCAGCCCGTTTTGGCGCCTGAGCGCCAAACACGCCCAGATCCTGCGGTTGAAGTTGAAGTCGAAGTTCAGGACGGAAGTCCAGCACTCATCACCCCTGTCCATCCGGAGCACGATGAAGGTCTACGATCTGTCGCAGCCGCTGAACGAGCAGGCGCCGTTCTGGCCCTACTACCCGCCGTTCGAGGTGAAGTACATCAAGCGCAAGGCCGAGCACGGCGTGAACGCGCAGTACATCCAGACGTCCAACCACATGGGCACGCACCTGGACGCGCCGCGCCACTTCGTGACCGGCGGGATGACCATCGACCAGATCCCCATGGAGTGGCTCTGCGGCCCCGGCGTGATCGTGGACCTGACCGGCGAGATGGACGAGCTGGCCCTGTACACGCCGAAGATGATCGAGGACCGCGTGGAGGTGCGCAACGGCGACCTGCTGATCCTGCACACCGGCTGGCACCGCTTCGCGCAGTGGGGAAGCACGCCCGACGAGGAGAAGTACATCCACATGCATCCCGGCGCGCACCCCGACATGGTGCCGTGGCTGCTGGAGAAGCAGATCCACATCTGGGGCGTGGACGTGGTCAGCACCGACCACCCGATGGACCTGCCCATCGGCCGCTTCCTGGGCAAGGGGATGCACGGCCACTGCGACCGCGTCCGCGCCGCGGCAGAGGCCAAGTTCGGCGGCGCCGAGGCCGTGGCGAAGCTGTTCCCCGACGAGGACTACCAGCTCACGCACAACCGGCTGTTCGGGCACAACTGCATGCACATCGAGAACCTGGGCGGCGACATCAGCGCCCCGGAGCTGCAGAACCGGCGGCTCGTGATCGGCTGCTTCCCCTGGAAGTTCCAGGGCGGCGAGGCGGCGTTCGCGCGCGTGGTGGCGTTCGACGGGGAGTGGCCGGCGAACCCGTAATGCGATGGTGAGTGGCGGACGCGGCCGGGGTTCTGCTGCGTTCGCCACGGGTATCCTGAAGCTAACTCAAGATTTTGAGCTCACTCCCAGTATTTGTGACCCTATGAGCGATACCTCTCCCCTCTTTGTGAGCGCCAGTGAATTACTTGCTCACGCCATAGAACTATACACAGATGGTAAGGACCGCAAAAATAAATTCGTGATTCTTCACTTGGCGAATGCGATAGAGCTAATCCTCAAAGACCGCGTGATCGACACGGGAGCTAGTATTTACAAAGGCCAGAGTACCGTAACAATCACCATTTGGGATGCATTTTCGACTCTGGAAAAAGCCGATGTATTTATCCCCGAGCGTCCTATCATTGAACTCCTCGTCGATGATCGCAACACGATTCAACATCGCTTTGGCTTTCCGAATGCAGATGCGGTGTTTTATTACCTGAACGAGGTTCTGAAGTTCTTCCGCAGGTTCCTAAGGACCGAATACGACGTTGATATTGTCGAATTGCTGCGGCTTTATATCAGCGAAGAGGCCATGGAGACCGTGGGATTAATCCGACGAACGGACGAAGTGGTTTCTCTCGACAAACTTTTCGATATCGCTCCTGAATCAGCAGTAATGCAGGCCTTTAGCCTTATTGAGCGGAAAACTTTGGAGAGTCTTGTACCTGACGCTGAGTTACGCCGAAGGTCAGTACGCCTCTGGAGCTCTCGTGAGCTAAGGAGAATTGTGCATGACTTAGTGCAGGGTAAATTCCTGGCACCGGAATCCGAGGTGAGATTCGACCGCCTCCGCGAGTTGCGGAACCGGGCAGCCCACATGGCCCACTTCGATGAGGTAATGTCTCCGGCAGAGTGGCAGGAAGGATTGCTTGCCGGCAAAGAGATTCTTGTGGCGCTCGATAAGGCCATAGAAGCAGGGTTCTTTGCTAACCGGAGCGAGGAAATGATGGCGCTGCTACAGAAGCACAATCATCGACTCGTGGTCGACGATGGCGGAACTCCACCCGCGCCTGTGGCATCGGAACCATCTTAAGGCATCGGGCGGCGTCTCTCCTAACCGGAATTGGTAACCTTGTCCGATGATCCATTCTCCGACGTTGCGGAGTTCGACGACGACGCGGCTTACGATTGGTGGCGCAGCGCGCACCCGGACGGGTTCGTGCTGGCCGTGCGCGCCCGCAAGCCGCCGATGCTGCACCGCGCCGGGTGCCGGGAGATCGATCGCGGCGAGCATCCCGGGCGGCTGAAGGCCAAGGGAAGCCGCCAGGTCTGCGCGGAGATGAAGTCGGCGCTGCGTGCCTGGGCCGCGCGCGAGTTGGAAACGCAGGGATTGATCGAGCGCTGCCCCAAGTGCGGACCCTGAAAATGGAGGGAGGATCTCAATGATGCTCATGAAGAGGATGATACTCGCGCTGGCGTACGTCGCTTGCGCGTGCGGGGCGGCGCGGCCGGTCCGCGCGCAGGCGCCCGCGGACACGGCCGCGCTCGCGCGTGCGACGGCGACGCTGCTCGCCGACTCGGTGCTGGCCCGTAGCGACGACGTCATGATCTGGCAGTTCACCGACGATACGTTCAACTCCGCCGTCGCCGAGAATCTCCGCGACACGCCGCAGATCGGCCGTCCCGCCGCCGATCCCACGCACGCGGTGCACATCGGCATCGAGGCTATGACCATGGACGCGGACTCCGCGCGCGTGCGCGTGAAGACGTGGCAGCAGTACGCAGATTCCGGGTCGCTGGACACCTGGATCGAGCGGCACATCTACGTCTTCCAGCACACGGACGGGGGATGGCGGTACCTCCGCACGGTTTTCCTCGGCCACGCCGATGCCGGGCCGGTGCGCGGCCGGCGGTGACCCGCCCGGCCTTCGCCTGAAGCCACCCCAAAGCAATTGGTGGGCATTTTCGACGAGGTGAACCGGATCTCCGCCGCGGAACAGGCAGTTCCGCGTGATGACGCCGGGCGGGCGGCCGGCTGAAGCGCGCGCCGCCCGATGCGGAGCCGGGCCCCCGCGGAATCCTCCGCCGCTCCACGCACATCCGGAGACGCGATGAAGGCGTACGTCATCACCACCGGCGTGGTGTTCGGGCTGCTCACGGTCGCGCACCTGCTGCGCATCGCCGGCGAGAACCCGCGGCTCGCAGCGGACCCGTTCTACGTCGCCATCACCCTGGCCTCCGCGGCGCTGTGTGTGTGGGCGATGTGGGTGCTGCGGCGCGCGGGTGCCGGCGCCGCGGAATCATCCCGCCAGCCCTGACCCCGACGTGACCCTACCGACGGACGAGCCGGCCGATCCGTCGCACCCGGAGCGCGCCGCCGAGCGCCACCTGGCCGCGCTGGCGGACGAGGGGCGCGCGCGGCAGGCGGCGGCGCTCGCGGAGGAGAAGGCCGAGGCGCGCCGCATCGAGCGGCGGGAGCGGCGCGAGGTGGAGCGGCTGGGGCGCGCCAACATCCGCAACGCGCTGCTGGATTCGCCGCGCCGGTCTGCGCCGCCGCTGCTGACGATCGCCAGCGCCGCGGTGGTTGCGGGGACGGGGCTGCTCCTGTTCGCCGGGGAGCGCGGCTCGCTGCCGGGGCTCGCGCTGATCCTGCTGGTGGTCGCCGGCTACTTCCCCGCGCGGTGGATCGTGGGGAGGCGGCAGGTGCGCGCGGAGGCCGCGTGGCTGCGCGCGCTTCCCTTCCCCGTGCGCGGCTACTTCCGCGTGCTGGGCGGTACCCCGGCCGGGGAGCGCCAGGTGCGGCTGCGCATCCGCTTCCGCGGCGCGGCGCCGGAGCGCCAGGTGCTGGAAGGGCTCCTCGGCCGCGTCCACATCCCCGCCACGGCGCGGCTCACCGGCGGCTCCGGACACACCTGGCGCGCGGAGAGCGGCCCCATCCGCACCGTCATCGTCGACGACGTGGACCCCACGAACCTGTCGGCGCTGAGCTGGATGCGGACCGTGATCGGCGAGGCGCTGATCCCCCTGCACGGGGTGTTTCCGCTCCGCGGCGCCGAGTTCAGCGAGTAGGCCCGTCCGCGCGTCTTCCGGTTCATCTCGCGAGTTCCGGAGATGGCCGGCGCACCGGGATCACCGCTTCTCCCATCGATGATCGAAGACCCCGCGAAACCGGATGCCGGAAGGAGCTCGCGAAACATGAATCCAGCCATCATGGGAGATGCCAACGTCCAGCAGGCGGTGCCGTTCTTCGACGTGACCGACATGGACGCGTCGCTCCGGTTCTACGCCGCCGGATTGGGCTTCGAGGTGACGCGCCGGTGGATCGACGAGGGCAGGCTCCGCTGGTGCTGGCTCCAGCTCGGCGGGGCCGCGCTGATGCTGCAGGAGCGCCGGCCCGGGAGCCCCGCTGGCCGCACGTCGGCTGGCAAGGCGGGCGAGGGCGTTTCGGTCTACTTCATCTGCAGCGACGCCCTGGCGATCCACCGCGAGCTCACCGCCCGCGGCATCGCGGCCGCGCGGAAGCCGTTCGTGGGCAACGGGATGTGGGTGGTGCCGATCGAGGACCCGGACGGCTTCCGCATCTTCTTCGAGAGCCCCACCGACGCGCCGGAAGAAACCGAGCTCTGATATGCGCGACGTTCCGGGTGAAACCGGGCGGCCGCACCGGCGTAGTAATCCCCGCCACCCATCCGTTTCTCCCCGAGGAGCTTCCACCGATGTACCTGCCCCACCTTCGCTCGCGTGGCCCGATCTCCCGCGACCGCTGGCTCACGCTCGCGACGCTCGCCATCGCGGCCGTGGTCGTCGCCGGGCTGCAGTTCACCTCCGCCGCGCTGCTGCCGCCGGGGAAGACTGCGACGATCGGCGGGATCGCGGTCGGCCTCGTCTTCGGAACCGTCGCGTCCTGGTTCGAGCGCAGGCGCGCGGGCGAGGAGTAGCGCGGCGGCAGCACCAGAGGAAACGATGGGGTTACGCAGAAAAGCGGAGGAGCAGAGAGGGTTCTCTGATTCTCCGCTTCTCTGCGTGAACCGGTCTTCTAATACAAATCCGGCGGAAGAATCAGCGCACCTCGCCGAATCACGTGCTGCGGAGATGATAGATCCTTCGGCCTGCAACCTCTTGTGTAGATACTGGTTATGGCGTGGCCGGCCTCAGGATGACGTCCAGTTGGTGCGCCGAGGATGTACGAACTGAATTCCCGGATTCGGTAGAACGGAAGCGGGGCCGCGCCTCCAGCCCGGCCCCCCTTCGTCATCTCCATCTTCCGCCCGGCCTCAGCTCGACGCGACGGGGTTGCCGTTCTCGTCCACGACCACCAGCGGCATGCCGAGCGCGCGCAGCCCCGGCTCCACCACCTTGCGGTCGCCCACCACCACGATCACCGACTTCTGCGGGTCCAGGTACTTCGCGGCCACGGAGGTAAGGTCGGTGCCGCCCAGCCGCTCGATGTTCTGGGCGTAGCTGTTGTAGAAGTCGGTGGGGATGCCGTTCTGCAGCAGGTCGGCCACGGCGCCCGCCACCTGCGTGACCGTCTCGAAGCGCAGCGGCAGCGACGCGGTGCGGTTGTTCTTGGCGAACGCCAGCTCCTGCGCGGTGATGGCGCGCTCGCCGCGGATGCCGCGCAGCTCGCCCAGCCACTCGGCGATCGCGCTGTCGGTCTTCGCGGCCACGATGTCGGACGAGCCGCGGATGGAGCTCACCTGCGGCGGGCGGCGCCACTGCAGGACCGAGTTGGCGCCGTAGGTGAACGCGTGCCGCTCGCGCAGGTTCGAGTTCAGCCGCGCCCCGCTGACGCCGCCGTACGCGATGTTCATCGCCTCCAGCGCGAAGTAGTCGGGCGTGTCGCGCGAGGGGCCCACCTGGCCGATGTAGACCGTGCTCTGCGGCGAGTTGGGGCGGTCCAGCAGGTAGATGGTGGTGGCCCCCGCCGGCCGCGGCGCGGGCAGGTCGTAGCGCGCCGTCTTCCCCCCCGCGGGCCAGGCGCCGAACACCCGCTCCAGCCGCGCCACCGCCGCGTCCGGGGTGATGTCGCCGACCACCACCAGCTTCACGTTCTGCGGCCGGTACCAGTCCGAGTGGAAGGCCACCAGGTCGGCGCGGGTGATGGCGCCCACCGTCTGGTCGGTGGCCACCCGCGCGTACGGGTGCTGCGCGCCGAAGAGGACGGAGTTGAACAGGTGGTCGGCCAGGAACCCCGGCTGCTCGCGCAGGCGGCGCAGGTTGGCCACCGTGTTGGCCTTGTTGCGCGCCAGCGCCGAGTCGGGGAAGGCCGGGTGCATGAGCATGTCGCCCAGCAGCTCCAGCGACCGGTCCAGGTTCGGCGTGATGGTGGTGAAGCCCTGCGGCGTCACCTGCGTGCCCAGGTCGGCGAAGGCCTCGGCCAGCTGGTCGGCGGTGCGCGTGGTGGTCCCCTCGGCCAGCATCTGCCCCACCAGCCCCGCCAGCCCGGCGCGGTCGGCCGGCTCCAGCAGCGCGCCCGCGTCGATCACCGTGCGCACGGCCACGATGGGGAGCTGGTGATTCTGGATCACGGCCACGGGAATGCCGTTGCGGAGCGTGCGCATCTCCACCGCGGGCAGGCGGAAGGGCGCGGCGGCGGGCGCCACGGGGCGCTTCGAGCGGTCGAGCGGCGTCTGCGCGTGTGCACCGGCGGCCGCGGTCCCGGAGAGGACCGCCGCCACGCAGGCCAGGCGCGCCGCGCGCGTCGTGCGGGTCGTCATCAGTTGCTCCCCGGGGCGGAGGTGGCGGGCGCCGCGGCGGCGGCGGGGGTCACGTTGGTGAAGGGGAGCGAGGGCCTGCTCACCTGGTCCAGCTTGCCGGCGGGCACCATGCTCAGCACCACGCGGCCGCGCCCCAGGTAGCGGCGCGCCACGCGCTGCACGTCGGCCGGCGTTACCGCCTGCTGGCGGGCGATCTCGGTGCGGTAGGAAAGCGGGTCGCCGTCGAACACCTGCCCTTCGGCCAGGGTTTCCGCGCGGGCAAGTCGCTGCTGCAGGCCGGTGATGTTCCCGACGATGGTGTAGTTCTTCACCCGCTGCACCTCGGCGGCGGCCAGCGGCGCCGTCTGCACCGCGGCCACGATGCTGTCGATCACCCCCTCGATCTCGGTGAGCGACGCGTTGGGGCGCGGGGTCACGAAGATCTGGAAGTAGCCGTCGTCCTCGTTGTCGTTCTGCCGGGCGAACACCTGCGTGGCCAGTTGCCGGTCGTACACCAGCACCCTGCGCAGGCGGCTGGTGCGGTCCAGCGTGAGCAGCGTGCCCAGCGACCGCAGCGCGTACACGTCCGGCGAGTGGCGCCCCACGGTGGGCCAGGTGATCTGCAGCTGCGGCAGCCGCGCGCGCGAGTCCTCCAGCACCAGCCGCTTCTCGGCGGCCAGCGTGGTCGGAGCGACGCGCGGGCGCTCGATGGCGGGCCCGCGCGGGATCGTGCCGAAGTAGCGGTCCAGCAACTCGCGCGTGCGCGCCACGTCGATGTCGCCGCTGATGGAGATGGTGGCGTTGCCGGGCGAGTAGTAGGTGCGGAAGAAGTCGCGCACGTCCTCGAGCGACGCCGCCGACAGGTCGCCCATCGACCCGATCACCGGCCACGAATACGGGTTCTGCGAGGGATACAGCGCGGCGATGGTCACCTCGTCGCTCACGCCGAAGGGCTGGTTGTCCACGCGCAGCCGGCGCTCGTTCTTCACGATCTCGCGCTCGGCGTCCAGCCGCTCCTGGTTCAGCCGCGTCAGCAGCGTGGCCATGCGGTCGCTCTCCATCCAGATGGCCGTCTCCAGCTGGTTGCTGGGGAGCATCTCGAAGTAGTTGGTGCGGTCTTCGGTGGTGCTGCCGTTGAAGATGCCGCCCAGCGACTGGATCATGCGGCGGTGCTCGCCGGTGCCGATGTTCTCGCTCCCCTCGAACATCATGTGCTCGAACAGGTGCGCGAAGCCGGTGCGGCCGGGCTTCTCGTTCTTGGACCCCACGTGGTACCACACCGTGAGCGCCACCACCGGCGCCGAGTGGTCCTCGCTGAGCAGCGCCGTCATCCCGTTGGGCAGGGTGTAGCGCACCAGCGGCAGGGTGGGCACGTCGGGCGCGGGTTGTGGCCTCGCGCCGGTTTGCGCCTGCGCCGCGCCTCCGTACAGCAGGCAGGCGGCGAGCAGCGCGCGCTGCGTGGACCGGGCCGTTCGCGTCATGGGCATTCCGGGGTTCAAGGGGTGGGCGATGGGGACGGAAGATGGGGGATGCCGCCGCACGCTTCGAGCCCGGCGGACGCGCGGAGCGTTGCCTTCGGGTCGGAAACGCATGGAGATGCGCATTCATCGGAGCTGGACGGCGTGACTGTGGTAACGTTTTAGCAATCCCGCTTCTTACGGTCAAGAAGCGCGATCTCCCGCTTCGTCGCGCGTTCTCCGGCATCGCGGGATCTCACGCGGAGACGCGGAGACGCGGAGGTGGCGGGGCATGCGCCTCCGCGACTCCGCGTCTCCGCGTGAGGCTTCGGTCGGGGGACGGGGATGAACGATTTGCTTGGAGGCGGCGGGGAAACGTTTTAGGGTGTTGTGCGGAGCGTAGCTGCCGGAACCCACGACCGGAGGGATGCGCGTGCGTATCGGGATCATCGACCTGCTGGGGAAGGAGCCTCCCCGCAACGGCTACTCGCGGCTGATGCGGGCCAACAACACCAGCATCATGCCCCAGGTGGTCGGGGTGTGGTGCCAGGAAGAAGGGCACGAGGTCCACATCGCCTACTACTCCGGCCCCGAGCTGCTGGCCGGCGGGCTGCCGGACGAGCTGGACCTGGTGTTCATCAACGCCTTCTCGCAGGCGGCGCTGCTCGCCTACGCCTTCAGCGCCATGTACCGCCACGCCGGCGTGCCCACCGTCCTCGGCGGGCCGCACGCGCGGTCGTACCCGGAAGACGCGCGGCAGTATTTCGACTACGTGGTGGGCTTCTGCGACCGCGACCTGGTCCGCGAGATCCTGGCCGACGCCGGGCCGCACGCGCCGGAGGGGCTGTACCTCTCCGCGAAGCAGCAGCCGGCCTCGCTCCCGGGGCTCCGCCAGCGGTGGCAGTTCCTGAAGCCGTCGATGGACCGCGCGCGGGTGTTGAAGCTGGTTCCGCTGCTGGGAAGCCTGGGGTGCCCGTACAAGTGCAGCTTCTGCATCGACGCCGTGGTCCCCTACCAGCCGCTGGAGTACGAAGGGCTGAAGGACGACCTGCGCTTCTTCCAGGAGCTGGACCTTCCCCGCTCCGTGGCGGTCTGGCACGACCCCAACTTCGGCATCCGCTTCGACGAGTACCTGGACGCCATCGAGGAGGTGGTGCCGCCGGGGCGCATCACCTTCGTGGCCGAGACGTCGCTGTCGCTGCTGAAGGAAGACAACCTCAAGCGGCTGAAGCGCAACGGCTTCAAGGCCATCGCCCCCGGCATCGAGTCGTGGTTCGACATCGGCGACAAGAGCCGGATGAAGCGGACCATGGGGATGGAGAAGGTGCGCGCCGTGGCCGAGCAGGCGAACCTGGTCAACTCGTACATCCCCTACACGCAGTGCAACCTGATCTTCGGGCTGGACGCCGACGACGGGGCGGAGCCGTTCGAGCTGACCAAGCGCTTCATCGACCTGGCTCCCGGCGTGTATCCGCACTTCGCGCTGCTGTCGGCGTTCGGGCGCAACGCGGTGCTGAACCTGGACTACCAGCGCGACGGGCGCGTCCTTCCCGTCCCCTTCCACTTCCTGGACCTGGTCCAGGCGATGAACGTGCGGCCGAAGAACTACACGTGGACCGAGTTCTACGACCACGTGATCGACGTCTTCGACTACTCGTTCTCGGCGCGGGCGCTGGCGCGGCGGTACTGGACCAACAAGCGCTCGTACATCGCCTGGGAGCAGCTTTTCCGTGGGCTGTCGTCGGAGCGCAGCAACCGGCTGGGATACCACCGGAAGATGCGGCGCTGGCTGGAGCAGCCCGAGGTCCGCGGCTTCTTCGAGGGCGAGACGCGCGACGTGCCCGCCGTGCTCACCGACCAGGTGCGCGAGCACCTGGGCCCGCTCTGGAAGTGGCTGCCGAAGAAGGCGCTGGCGCACGACCCCAACGCCTTCCTCCACTCCGGCTCGGCGCACCCGCTTCCCGTGCTGGTGTGATTTTCGGGGCCGCCCGCGGCTCCGGGCATCGCGGGATCTCACGCGGAGACGCGGAGGTGGCTCGGATGCTCCTCCGCGTCTCCGCGCGGGGCGTAGTTGCTGTGCGTTTCCGCGGTGGGTAGCTTGCACGGATGACCCTGATCGAGGATCTTCGTGCGAAGATCGCCGCCGGCGCCTTCGAGTTCTCCCAGCACGCAACGGATCAGGCCATCTCCCGGCACATCCGCGTGGAGGAGATTCGCGAAGCCTTCGCCGGCGGCGAGGTTATCGAGGACTATCCGGACGACAAGTACGGCCCGAGCTGCCTCGTCTTCGGGCTCACCGGGGCGGGGCGACCGCTGCACGTGCAGTGCAGCCATCCCTCGCGGCTGCTGGTGAAGCTGATCACCGTCTACGAGCCGGATCCGGAGCTCTGGATCGGCTTCCGAACGCGCAGGAGAAGCGGATGAACGCGAATCGCGAGGAGCGGATCGTCGAGCGGCTCGTTACCTACACGATCGAGATGGAAGGCGATCTCGTGGTGGTGGAGCATGTGCCGGCGCGGGTGAACGTGGAGACGGGCGAGCGCTTCTTCGCGCCGGCGACGGTAGAGCGGCTGCAGCAGATCGTGTGGGAGCGGCGCGCGCCGACCCGGACCATCCAGACGCCCGTCTTCGAGTTCGCGGCGTGATGCGGGGATTCGCTCTCCCGGCGAGCGTATTCGCCGCCGTGCTGCTCGCCGCCGCGTGCTCGTCCAGCCCCGGCACGGTGAGCGGGGATGCGTACATCGTGACGGAGTCGGGCGGGCAGGTGGGGTTCGGGGGGATGCCGATCCGCATCATCCCCGAGTCCGAGGCGATCGACACGCTGCTGGCGCAGGCCTGCCCGCGCCATCGCGGCCAGCCGGAGGCGCCGGACACGGCCGCGCAGACGCGCGCCTGGCAGCGGCGCGCGCAGATCCTGGGCGCGCGCGTGTCGCGGACGCTCGCCACCGACCGCGCGGCGCACTACGTCATCGACACCATCTCCCCCGGCCGGTACCGGCTGTGGGCCGACACCGCGTACGGCGGCACCCGCTGGACCTGGCTGGAGCCGGTGCGCATCGAGTCCGGCGACAGCATCCATCTCAACCTCAGCAACGCCAACCCGGACGAAAACCCCTTCCGCTGCCGCTACTGACACCGGATTCGGAGATCGATCGTGCAATCCGGAAGCGCACGTGCGACCTCGCCGATAGATCCTTCGGCCTGCAACCGTTCGCGCGAGGGAAATGACAGTGTGGCCGGCCTCAGGATGACGTCTCTCTGGTTGTTTGGAATGCACTGATTGCCAGATCCGGTACCCGAACCTGAAGTCCTGCTTCCACGCCGCCCCCGCCCGACGTCATCCTGAGGCCGGTCACACCGTTATCTACGACTGCATGGTAGGTTGCAGGCCGAAGGATCTATCGCCAGGGCAGCACGTGAACCGACGAGATGCACCGATTCTTCCGCCGGACCTCGTATGAGGCGAGCCACGGATGAATCTCCCGCCGCGGCTTGGCCGTAGGGGCGCCGTCGCTCCGCTCTCCCCATCCCCCGCATCACCCCGGAAGACCCCGATGAGCCCCCAGGAACTCGAAACGCTGGCGCCGCTGATCGGCTTCGCGATCTGCGCGTTCATCATCTCCATTCCCGTGGTCGCCTTCAGCGCGCGCTTCGCGGTGAAGCCGGTGGTCGACGCGCTGATCCGGCTGCGCGAGGCGCAGGGGAAGATGAACTCGTCCAACGAGATGCTGGTGCTGCAGGACCGCCGGCTGAGCCTGCTGGAAAGCGAGATGCAGCACATCGGCACCGCGCTGGAGCGCCTGGCCGAGGCGCAGGAGTTCCAGGCGCGGCTCGGCGCCCCGCTCTCCGTCGCGCTCCCCACCGCCAGGCCCGCGCCTGCCGGCGCCGCCCCGGAGTAGCTGAGGCGCGCCGCGCGGGACGGGCGTAACGTTCCGGCCGGCCACGGTGTCATCCATCCCGAGCGCGGGGACTTCCGGTCCGTTCCGGAAGCCCCCGCGTACGTTGCGCAAGGTCGAACGGGTCCGCCGGCGGAGTACCAGAACGTCCCGCCTGCGGAACCTCTCCAGCACCCGGTGTATTCGGGTCGCCCCATCCGCACCCATCCCCCAGGAGCCAGAAGTGCCTTACAGCCGGACCCCCTTCCGCGCCGCGCTCGCTGCCGCGGCGCTGCTCGTTCCGCTGGCCGCCGCCCCGGCCCGCGCGCAGACCGCGCTCATCCCGGACACCAACATGAACCCGGAGATGCTGCGCTTCCGCGCCGAGGCCATGCAGGACGCCACCGACGCGCTGAACACCTTCCGCAACGCCTGGGAGCGCGACGACGTGCGCGGGCTGATGCGGCTGTACCAGAAGGACGCGCTGCTGGTGCTTCCCGGCGCCACCGCGCCCACGCAGGGCACGCAGGCCATCGAGCAGGCGCTGCAGGCCAGCCTGCCGCGCGTCGGAAAGATCGAGCTGGGGGTGGTGGACGCGGTGGTGGACGACCACCTGATGTACATCTACCAGCGCTTCGTGGTGGAGCCGGGGACCGGCGCCGCGGCCGAGGGGATGGCGGGCACCGCCACGCTGGTGATGCAGCGCGAGGGAAGCCGCTGGCGCATCCGCGCGCAGATCTTCTCGCCCGAGGTGATGCAGTCCGCCGCGGCGCCCGTGCCCGCGCCGTCGGCGGCGACCGCGGACGGGGCGACGCACTGAGCCGTTGCCCCTCGGCCGAATCGTGAGCACCGCCGCCCGGCATCCGCGCCGGGCGGCGGTTCGCGTTCGGGGGGATGCGCATCCCCGCGCCGCGCTAGCGCCCCGGCTCGCGCGGGGATGAACGTCCGTCTATCTTCCCGTCTTCGCTTTCGTCCCACCTTCCGTCCCGAAATCATCATGCGCCTTCGCTCCATCCGCTCGATCTTCGCCGCCTCGCTCGCCGCGTCCGCGCTGGTCCCCGCGGCGGCGCGCGCGCAGAACAGCCGCGCCGAGCAGCTGCTGAGCGAACGTCCCCCGCCGCGCGAGGGGTGCGTCATCGAAACCCAGCCGCGCACCCTCCCCCCGCTGTCGCAGCTGGCCGACTCGGCCACGCTGGCCACCGACGTGGCGGCGTACGCGAAGGAGCACCCGATCACCGGCGACAAGCCGATGTTCGCGCTCTACTCCATCGGCTTCGACGCGCACGGCGTGGTGGAGCGCGTGACCGCGATCGAGTACCTTCTCCCGCGGGAGAAGGAAACCGAGCTGGCCGACCGGCTCCGCGCCTCGCTCCGGCAGCAGCGCGGGCCGCTGAACGTGCGGCTGCGCATCGAGCCGGGCGGCGCGGCGCCCTTCCGCGTAGGGCGCTCGGAGCGGTGCCCGCCGCGGTCGAACATGCGCTTCAGCCTGGTGGTGCCCGCGACCGCGCCGGCGGGAACGCCGCCCAGCATCGTGATGCGCACGGTGGTGGGGCCGGACGGCGGCGTGCTGGGTCAGCAGATGATCCGCCGCACCGGGAGCACCGAGCTGGACCTGTGGGTGGAGAACAGCCTGGGCCGCCGCCGCTACGCGCCGGGGCTGATCGACGGCCAGCCGGTGCAGATGGAAGTGGAGGAGACGGTCCGCATCCGCGCCCGTCCGTAGCCCGTCCCCAGCCCCGCCGGAGCCTCCGTGAGCACCGCATCCATCGACGTTCCGGAGGGCGAGGCCCGCACCGTGGAGCACCGCGGCTGCCGGCTGGCGTACACGGTGCGCGGCGCCGGGCCGCCGGTGCTGCTGGTGCAGGGCGTGGGCGTGCACGGCGCCGGGTGGACGCCGCAGGTGGACGCGCTCTCCGCTGGCTTCCGCTGCCTGTACTTCGACAACCGCGGGATGGGGATGAGCCAGCCCGCCGGCGCGCGGGTGACGGTGGAGCAGATGGCCGAGGACGCGCGCGTGGTGATGGACGCGGCGGGGATGGAGAGCGCGCACCTGATCGGGCATTCGCTCGGGGGGCTGGTCGCGCTTCACCTGGCGCTGGCCTCGCGCGAGCGGGCGCGCAGCCTGGCGCTGATGTGCGCCTTCGCGCGCGGGCGCGACGCGACGCGGCTGACGCCGTGGATGCTGTGGACCGGCCTCCGCTCGCGCGTCGGCACGCGGGCGATGCGGCGCGATGCCTTCCTGCGCATCGTGATGCCGCCCTCCGCGCTGGCGGGCGCCGACCGCGCGGCGCTGGCGCAGCGGCTGGCCCCGCTCTTCGGCCACGACCTGGCCGACCAGCCGCCGGTGGCGATGAAGCAGCTGGCCGCCATGCGCGCGTACGACGCCACGCCGCGGCTGGGCGAGCTGGCCGGCACGCCGGCGCTGGTGATGAGCGCCGAGCACGACCGCATCGCCCCGCCGTCCAGCGGCCGCGCCATCGCCGCGGGAATTCCGGGCGCGCGCTACGTGGAGTTCGCCGGCGCCTCGCACGGCCTTCCCATCCAGCGCGCGGACGAGGTGAACGCGCTGCTGCTGGAGCATCTTCGCGCGGCCGAGGGTGGGAGAGTAATTCCTGCCTGAAGTCTGCGCCCGAAGACCGCCGACCGTGCTCGCTCCTTCCGAAGCATGTCGGACAGCCGCAAGGTGCGCGTCGTCCGAGAGATTACAGGTGGATTCTCCTCCATCCGGAGTTCGCGCCCTTTTCGATGAGCGATCACAGCTGGGATGAGCCTCCTTTCTTGACGGATTATACGCCTAAGCACAAGCTAGACGGACGAGGGATGGGAAAGCACACAATGGAGAGGAGAAATTACCCCGTGAAAACGCCGTCAATGACAACACGCTCACCGATCGAAGACCTGCGAGAGTACGTGGATGCGTTTCGATCGTCATCGGACCGCTCGCGATTCACGCTGTACGTCATCATGGTCGCGAGCGTGCTGATTGGGGTTGCTACGTGGAACGCGCACTCGGCAGGGTGGCCGCGGCACCGCCTCGAGGCGTGGTACGGCAAGCCGCTGGCGTCGCAGCCGTTCATGGGTGGCGACACCGTGCAGATCAAGATCGCGCGAGAGGAGTACCTGAGACAGTTCGTGGGCAGGGGCGTGATGACGGCGTCGCCGATACCCGGGGTGTCGATGGATGTGAACGACGTGGGACTGATTGGGGGGGTTGCCCTGCTCCTGCTCACGTTGATACAGCTGTTTTGCCTGCTGCGCGAGCACGAAAATCTGCAGTTGGCGCTGTACAAGGTACGTCAGTTGTGCCGGGAAGACGGCGACGCGCACGGCCGTGGGGACAGCCGGGCCAACTTGCTGTACCATGCGCTTTCAATGAGCCAAGTGCTAAGCTCCCCTCCCACACTGGCACGATGGCGGCGGCGGGGTGTCCTGCGGCACTTTGGAATCATCTACCTCACCCCTGTCGCAGCCCAGGCGTGGGTGGTATGGAACAACTGGCAGACCCGGGCGATCGGCGCCCAATACGACGTGGATGTCGAAACCGGACTGCGCATCCAAGGTGCCTTTGCTCTCGCGATCCTCGTCCTCAGCATGCTTGCGCTGATCGTTTCGCGCGCAATGGCCAAACGGTGGGAGCGTGCGTTCTATCGGGTGAATCCGGGGCGGTGGGTAGCCCCGCAGCCGAGTTTGCTGACGTGGATGAAACTGGAGCGCCGCCGCTCGACATCGGTGAGCCAGTTGCGAACGCGAGTGACGACTTCGCTGGTGGACTCCCTTGTCGTCGCGGACCGCCGCGGGACGAGGACGGTACCGGTCGAAGGGATTCTCGAAGTGCAGAAAGAACGGATCCATAAACACGACCTGAAGGCCATGCTCGACCTCCTCTTCGCCGAGGGCGAGCGAGCTGCACGGGCCTGGTGCTCGGAACATGGTGGGGTGTACGTCTCACTGACCTCGTTCCACACTGATCGGAGCGAATATTGCCCCCGAGGCCGAGGCCCGATTCGAGCCGACTGGCACGTCCACGGAAAGTGGACGTTCATCTATCTCGTTGCAGGGCATGAGACGGAGGAGGGCTTATCCACCGACATTCCGTCTTCAGCAGGGGCATTACGGGAGCCCGGCCGAACACAAGTCCCTGTCTCAGCATAGCCGCCAAGCAGCCGAACCGGTGGCTCGCGCCGATCGATGCCGATCAGCGATCGATCGGTTCGGAGGCAGCATGGAGAACGAGATCGGGAAACGAACGTCGAATGCGATCACCCGGTAATTTTCCCGGTTCGCGTTTCGGCTACGGTCGCTCTGTCCTACTGTCCAGTTCTCTGTCCTTTTTTACCGCCTGAACCCTCGTCTGCTGTGCTTCAAGTGCTCGGCAGCGAGCGTGAACGGCTCGAAGGAATCGCGACACACCGTGCGGAGTCTCCCCGCAACTACAGGACGGACCGGAGGGCTCCGATGCCGGTGAGCTTCGACCAGGTGCGGGCGATGGCGATGGCGCTGCCCGAGGTGGAGGAGGGCACCTCGTACGGCACGCCCGCCTTCCGGGTGCGGAAGAAGTTCTTCGTCCGGCTGAAGGAAGACGGGGAAAGCATCGTGCTCCGCATCAACCTCTTCAAGCGCGACTACCTGATCGCGGCGGAGCCGGACGCCTTCTACGTCACCGACCACTACCGCGACTACCCGGCAGTGCTCGCGCGCCTCTCCGCGCTCACGCCGGAGCGTCTGCGCGGCCGCATCGAAGACTCGTGGCGGTTGATGGCGCCGAAGCGGCTCGCCGACGCGCACGACCGGCAGCCGCCCACCTGACCCATCTTCATCCCCAATCCACCAACGCTTTTCCGGATGCCCGACGAATCGCTCGCCCTGCTCACGGCCACGGAGATGGCCCGCCGCGTCCGCGCCCGCGAGGTGTCGCCGACCGAGGTGCTGGACGCCTGCCTGGCGCGCGTGGAGCGCCTGAACCCGGCCATCAACGCCGTCGTCACCCCCAACCCGCGCGCCCGCGACGAGGCGCGCGAGCTGGAGCGCCGCATCGCCGCCGGTGAGGACGTGGGGCTGCTGGCGGGCGTGCCGGTGGGGATCAAGGACGTGACGCAGGTGGGCGGCCTGCGCTGCACCTTCGGCTCGCCGCTCTTCAGCGACCACGTGCCGGAGGAGGACGCGCTGGTCGTGCGCCGCCTGCGCGCCGCGGGCGCCGTGATCCTGGGGAAGACGAACACGCCCGAGTTCGCGGCCGGCGGCAACACCTTCAACGAGGTTTTCGGGCGCACGCGCAACCCGTGGAACCCGGAGCGCAGCGCGGGCGGATCGACGGGCGGCGGCGCGGCCGGGCTGGCGACGGGGATGATCGCGCTGGCCGAGGGGACGGACCTGGGCGGCTCGCTGCGCATCCCCGCGTCGTTCTGCGGCGTGGTCGGCCTACGCCCATCCGTGGGCCTCGTCCCGACGGTCCCGAGCGACTTCATCTGGGACACGCTGCAGGTGACCGGGCCGATGGCGCGCACCGCGGCCGACGTCGCGCTGATGCTGCAGGCGGTCGCCGGGCCCACGCCCGAGGCGCCGCTCTCGCAGCCCGCCGCCGGACGCGACTTCGTGCGCGCGGTGCGCGAGGCGGATGCGCGCGGGGTGCGCATCGCCTACTGCCGCGACATCGCGGGGATCGGCATCGACGCGGGGGTGGAGCGGGTGTGCCGCGAGGCCGCCTTCGCGCTGGAGCAGGCCGGGGCCGCGGTGGAGGAGATCGGCCTCGACCTGTCCTACGGGCGCAAGGCGTTCCTGGCGCTGCGCGGGATGTGGTTCGTCTCCATGCTCCATCCCCACCTGGACAAGCTGGACCGGTTCGGCGTGAACGTGGCCAACAACCTGCGCGCCGGGCTGGCGACGTCCGTCGAAGAGCTGGGCGCGGCGGAGCAGGCGCGCAAGCGGATGCGCGCGCGGTTCGCGGAGCTGTTCACCCGCTTCGACCTGCTGCTGACGCCCACGATGGCGGTGCCGCCCTTCCCCGTGGTCGAGAACTATCCGCGCACGGTGGGCGGACGGGAGATGGAGACGTACGTGGACTGGCTGGCGCCGACGTTCGTGCTGAGCCTGACCGGCCTTCCCGTGGGCTCGGTTCCCGCGGGGGCGGATGGGGATGGGATGCCGTGCGGGCTGCAGGTCGTCGGCGCGCCCTTCGGCGAGGAGCGGGTGCTGGCGCTGCAGGCGGTGATGCAGCAGCTGCGGCCGATGCATCTCCCGATCGAGCCCTGACGGCAGCGCTCCGGCGGATGCCTGGGGCTGGAGCTCAGCCTCAGGTTCAGGAAGGCGAATGAATTCGCGGCAACAACCGCACAAAGTCCCTGCGGGACTGCTGTCCGGCATCCTGCCGCGGAACCGGCATCTTCGCGGGAGCGGGTCCGTCCACCATCCTCTCAACTGCAACCATTGGAGCTGCCTTCGATGCGGATCGCCATCGCCCTTCTGCTCCTTTCCGCCGCCGCCTGCACGCCGCCGCCCGCCGCGAGCCCCGCCATGCCCGCCGCCGCCGCGATCAGCGCGCTGCCGGGGAGCTGGCGCGTGACGCAGGTGAACGGGCAGCCGCTCCCCGTCACCTCGCCCGCCGAGCGCAGCGTGACGATCGAGCGCGCGTCGCTGCTGCTGGCCGAGGGCGGCGCCTACACGCTCACGATCGCCGCGCACACCTCGTCCGAGCCCGCGGTGGACCATGCGCAGCGCGGACGGTGGACGGCGGACGCGACGACGCTCACCACCACGCCGGACGCGGGCGAGGCGACGCGCTTCACCTACACGCTCACCGGCGCCGCGCTCTCGCTCCGCGACGAGCACGGCGTGGTCTACACGCTGGTGCGGAGCTGAGGCGCGGGAATCGTCCGTTTGCGGCATGGGGTGTGCTCCCGGCGGGGTCCGGCGGCACACCCTTTTTCGTTGCGAGAGATGCGGAAGCTGGCAGTCGGAACGGTCGCGGCGCTCGCGCTGATGCTGGGGCTCGCATCGCGGCCGGCGGCGGCGCAGGAGTTCCACGAGAACGTGCGGCACCCGTGCCAGGACTTCTGGTTCCTGACGCGGCCGGAGATCTACGCCTGCCTGCAGCGCGACTACGCCGCCGCCGACGCCGAGCTGAACCGCGTGTACCAGGAGAAGATGGCCTCGCTCGACGCCGACCGGCGCCAGCGCCTGCTGGAGTCGCAGCGCGCGTGGCTGCGGCGCTACGACGAGGTGCTCACCTCGTACTATTCGCGCCCGTGGGCCGCCCACTCGATGGTGAAGGTGATCCCCAGCCAGATCCGCGCGGTGAGGGACAGGACGGCGTTCGTGCGGAGGTTCAGGGGATAGGGAAAGTGCTGAGTGCTGAGTGCTGAGTGCTGAGTGCTGAGTGCCAAGTGCCAAGTGCCAAGTGCCAAGTGCCAAGTGCCAGGCGAGCCCCATCGAAGAGGACGTCATCCTGAGGCCGGCCACACCGCAACCAGTGTCCGCACAAGACTTTGCAGGCCGAAGGATCCATAACCGACGCAGCACGTCAGCCTGTTGTCTGCACCGATACCACCCCACCGTACGATCATCGACACTGAATGCGTAGTGACGCCCGCGCCGCGTCCAACGCACTCAGCACACTCAGCACTCAGCACTCAGCACTCAGCACTCAGCACTCAGCACTCAGCACTCAGCACTTCCCTTCATCCCCCTCGCAGCGCCCGAAGCTTCCCCCGCGCGATCTCCGCGCGGCGCGGATCGGTGTTCAGCTGCAGGAAGCGCTCGTAGGCGGCGATGGCGGCGGCGGTGTTGCCGCGAACGCGCTCCACCTCGCCGATGTTGGCGTACGCGATGTCGCGGCGCGGGTCCAGCCGCACCGTCTCGGCCAGCTCGCGCGCCGCCTCGTCCACCCGCCCCGCCTGGAACAGCGCCCATCCCAGATTGTTGCGGTAGTACGCATTCCCCGGCGCGCTCGCCACCGCCTGCCGGAAGCGCGCGACCGCGCCGGCCATGTCCCCCCGCTCGAACAGCGCCTCGCCCTCGCGGTTGATGGCGACCGCCGAGGCCGGCTCACGCGCGGCGGTCCGGGCCGGCGGCGCGCTCGGCGGCGGAAGCGGCACCGCCGGACGCGCGGCACCGGCCGGCGCGGGCGCGGGCCGCGGCTGGACCGGCCGCGGCGCGACGGGCACCGCCGGTCCCGACGGGTTCACCGCCGCCGGAGAGCCGGCAGTTGGCGATGGAGACGGAGATGAAGATGGGGATCCGGATTGCGATGCAGGTCCCGCCGCGGCTCCCGCCCCCGCGCCCGTCCCCGCCTTCTCCGGTGCCGCCGCCGGATCGGTCGCCGATGACGTCGCGGCGGGCGGTGATGTCCGCTCCGCGACTCGATCCCCATCCCCTCGCCCGCCCCGCCCTAGCACGGCCCACGCGATCAGCCCCAGCACAAGCAGCAGGGGGATGGCGATCAGCGCCGGGCTCACGCGCCGCGAGCCTCCCGTGCGCACGGCGATGCCGCCTGCCGGGTGCGCCGGCCGGTCGCGCCGCACTTCCTCCGCGCGCGGCGACGGCTGGCGCGCGGGGATGGCGACGACCGGGGGCGACGACTCTCGTGCGGGGATGTCGGCCGGCGGCGCGGCGACGGGCTCCACACGCGCGACCGGCGGCGGCTCGGGTGACGGCGCCGCTTCCGCGCGGACCGGCTCGGGCTCCACCACCGGCGGCGGCTCGGGCGCGGCGACGACGATCGGCGCCGCCGCGGCTTCCGTGCGCGGCGCCGCGTCGGGCGCGGGGACGGGCGCGGACTGCGCGTCCATCAGCGCGCGGGCGAAGGCGCCGGCGTCGGGATAGCGGTCCGCCGGGTCCTCCGCCATCGCCCGGTGGATCACCGCGGCCACCGCGGGCGGCACCTGCGGGTTGCGCGCGCGCAGCGGCTCGGCGGCGGCGCCATCTTCCTGCCCGCCCATGCGGTCGCGCGCGAACGGCTTCTCGCGCGCCAGCAGCTGGTAGCCGATGACGCCCAGGCTGAACACGTCGGCCGCGGGCGTCACCTTCCGGTCGCCGCGCAGCTGCTCGGGCGACGCGTACGCGGGGGAAAGGAAGGCGCGGCCGGAGTGGGTGAGCTGGGTGGCGTCGGGCTCGGTGAAGCGGGCGATGCCGAAGTCCAGCACGTACACGCGGAAGCCGCCGCGCGGCTCGTTGCGGGCCAGGAAGATGTTCCCCGGCTTGATGTCGCGGTGCACCAGCCCCGCGCGGTGCCCCGCGTCGACCCCCGCCGCCGCGTCCAGCAGGATGCGCAGCGCCTGCGCCACGGGAATCGGCTCCGGGCGGCGCAGGCGCTCTGACAGCACCTCGCCCTGCAGCAGCTCCATCACCAGGAAGTCCAGCCCCAGCGTGGGATCGGTGCCGAAGTCGAACACCGTAACCACGTTGGGGTGGTGCAGGCTGGCGATGGCGCGCGCCTCGCGCTGGAAGCGGCGCTGGATCTCGTCGCGCACCTCGCCGCCGCCGGAGTGGGTGATGACCTTCACGGCCACGGTGCGGCCCAGCCGCTGGTCGGTGGCGCGGTACACGGCCGCGAACCCGCCGCGCCCGATCACCTCCTCCACGTGGTAGCGGTCGAGCAGCGTGTGGCCGGTCAGCAGCCCTTCGAAGCCGGGATGGCGCATCCGCCCTGTTCGCGGGTTTCCGGTGGAGGTCGAGGTCCGTTCGCGCGGCGCCGGATCAGCAAGATGCGAACCCGCAGCGGGTTGGACGCGCGGGAGACTGTAAGGACGGGCGCCGCGCGTTTAGATTAGGGATGTCTCCCACGACGGATCTTCAACCGCCGCAGCAAGATGAGCTATCGCCGCTTCACCGATTCCGCCGGCCAGCAATGGCGCGTGTGGGAAGTCGTTCCCCACCCCGCGGACCGCCGCAACGGCATCCGCCGCATCAAGGTGATGAAGATCCAGGGCGAGCGGCGCTTCCTGCCCACGCGCCGCGTGGACATGCACCGCTCGCGCCTCTACTTCCCGCCCAGCGAGACGCCCTGGCTGGCCTTCGAGTCCGGCGACGAGCGCCGCCGCCTGCGCCCGGTGCCCGAGCGCTGGTGGCTGGAGAACGACAGCGGCCTGGCCGCGCTCTGCGAGATGGCCGAACCGCAGCGCGCCCGCATCACGGAGCCGGCGTAAGCGGCTGGAGACCAGCGGCTTAAGGAAGGTTATGGTGAGGTTCCGCCCGGAAGGACGGTTCGGCCGGAATGGTGGGTAGGGGGCGTAGGATTACCGGCTCTGCCCCAGGACCGGGTTGATTCGAAGACGAGGGACTCGCTGGAAGTGCCGCAAATTCCCGGTGACCAGTTCCAGATTGTGGTGGATCGCCGTCGCGGCGATCTGCAGGTCGGCATCCTCCAGCCGCGCACCGCTCTGCTCTAGCGCTGCCTGTATCTCACCGAAGACGCGGGCGGTCGCGACATCGTACGGGAGAACGGTGATGCTGGGCAGGATTCGTTGCTCGATGTTGGCGAGGTGGCGGTCGCGCGCCGGAGAGCAAAACGCGCCTTTGAACAGCTCTCCCACGCTGACCGCGCTCAAGAACTGCTCTTCGCGCGGAACGGCGCCGAGCCACGTGAGGTACGCTGGTGCCGGACGCGGCCTGAGCACCTCGGAAACGGCATCGGTATCGAAGAGATACGCCACCGCTCAGTCCAGATTCGGTGTGGCGCGGCGCCCGCCTCGCGGAGAAGCCTCGATGGCGCCCACCAATTCGTCCGAGCCCTCCCAGCCGCCCGCAAGGCTTGCCAGTCCACCCTGAGGGCCCGCCGCTCGCAGTCGCTTCAGATGCTCCAGATCCTCGGGACTGACCAGGGCCGCGACGCTCTTTCCGTGGCGGGTGATGACGATCTGCTCGCCCTTCTCGACGTCGCGGATCCGCTCTGAAAGCGTGGCCTTCGCCTCCGCGACCGACATCGCTATGGTCATAAGTGCTCCTTTCTAGTCCGTATGACTATATTGAGATACTGCCCTCCCAACAACCCACCGGTGCGGCTGCCAGTGCTCGCCGCCGTCTGAGCTGCCCGCAGAGGCCGTCCTTGCCGATCTCCTGCAACCATGGTACACTCCGTTCATCCTGCTGTCTACTTCCTGTCCATCTACAATTCAACCTTCTCATGGCCGAACGCACGCAGTCCCGGGGCGAATGCAGCTACTGCGGCGCGGTGATCGCGCGCGGCGGGGCGCGGCGGCACCTGGACGGGTGCGCGAAGCGGCTCGCGGGGATCGAGCACGCCGAAGCAAGCGGGCGCCCACGCGAGACGCTGCTGCACCTGCGCGTGGCGGACCAGTATTCGAGCAGCTTCTGGCTGGACCTGGAGATGCGGGGCACGGCGTCGCTGCAGACGCTGGACACCTACCTGCGGGCGATCTGGCTGGAGTGCTGCGGCCACCTGAGCCGCTTCTCGACGGGCCAGTGGGGCGACACCGACATCTCCATGCGGCGCAAGGCGGCGGACGTCTTCACGCCCGGAGTCACGTTGACGCACGAGTACGACTTCGGCACCACGTCGTACACGCTGGTGAAGCGGGTGGCCACGCGGGTGGGGGTTCCGCTCACCGCTCGGCCGATGACGCTGATGATGCGGAACCGGGTGCCGGAGGCCGCCTGCGCGAAATGCGGCGAGCCGGCGACGCACCTCTGCATGGGCTGCCTGCATGAGACGGAAGGCCCCGCCACCCTCTGCGCGGCACACGCGAAGAAGCACCGCCACGACGACTGGGACCGCCCCGCCCCGCTGGTGAACTCGCCGCGGCTGGGGGTGTGCGGCTACGACGGTCCCGCGGACGAGCCGTACCCGTGAGCCGCCGTCACGCGAACAACTTCGCCACGTCGGGCTTGGTCACCTTCCCCATCGCGTTGCGCGGAAGCGCGTCTACGGCCACGAGGGCGCGGGGAAGCTTGTAGGGCGCCAGGCGCTCGCGGGCCCACGGCTGCAGCTGGTCCAGCGTCAGCGCGCTTCCGCCGCGCAGCTCCACCGCGGCGCAGACGCGCTCGCCCCACTCCTCGTCCGCCACGCCTACGACCGCGCACTCCGCCACCGCCGGGTGCGTCCGCAGCACCTCCTCGATCTCCAGCGCCGAGACCTTGAAGCCGCCGGTCTTGATGATGTCCACGCTGCGGCGGCCCAGGATGCGGTGGTAGCCGCCCTCCACCACCGCCACGTCGCCGGTGCGGAACCAGCGGCCGTCGCGGAACGCCTCGGCGGTGGCCTGGGGGCGGCGCCAGTACTCCAGGAACACGCCGGGGCCGCGCACCTCGATCTCGCCCGGCGTCCCGGCCTCCACCCCGCCCCCCTCCTCGTCCACCAGCCGCACCTCCACGCCGGGGAGCGGCATCCCCACCGAGCCGGGGCGGCGCTCGCCGTGCAGCGGATTGCTGAGCGCCATCCCGATCTCCGTCATCCCGTAGCGCTCCAGCAGCGTGTGGCCGCTGATCGCGCGCCACCGCTCCAGCGTGCTCACCGGCAGCGCCGCCGAGCCGCTCACCATCAGCCGCATCTCCCGGCACCCCGACGACATCCGCTCGCGGCGCTCCTCCGGCGCCGCCTCCCACGCCGCGATCAGGCGTCCGTAGACCGTCGGCACCGCCATGAAGACCGTCAGCTCGCGCGACTCGATGCGCGCCCAGACGGCGTCCGCGTCGAACTTCGCGTGCACCTCGCACGTCGCCCCGTTCCAGAGCGCGCAGGAGAGCACGTTCACGATGCCGTGCACGTGGTGCAGCGGGAGGACGAGCAGCGTGCGGTCTTCCGCGCGCCAGCCCCACGCCCCGGTCAGCATCTCCAGCTGCGCGCGGAGGTTGGCGTGCGTCCACACGACTCCCTTTGGACGGCCGGTGGTGCCGCTCGTGTACAGCATCATCGCCCTCCTCCCCTCGTCGACCGCGGGGAGGGGGGATGGGGATGCGGCGAGCGCACCGTCCGTCGTCACGAAGCGCGCGCCGTGCGCCTGGGCCAGCGGCCGCAGCGTCTCCGCGACGTGCGGGTGGGCGATGACGATGGACGCATCCGCATCCCCGATCGCGTACTCCAGCTCCGCGGGAGGATGCGAAACGGCGAGCGGCACCGCGATCCCCCCCGCCCGCCAGACGCCCCACTGCACCGCCGCGTACTCGAACGACGGCGGCACGAGGAAGCACACCCGCGCCTCGCCCAGGTCGCCCCCGCCCGCCAGCAGCGCCGACGCCACGCGCGCGGACGCGTCCAGCAGCTCGGCGTACGTGTGCGCGCCGCCCGCGTCCACCACGGCGGTGCGGTCGCCATGCGCTCGCGCGCGAGAGACGAGGGGAAGCTCGATGTCAGGCATGGGCGGCGGAAACGGCGGGGAGACGGGAGATGGATGGACGCGGAGAAGCTAGCAGTGTCCACACGCCCGCGCACCTGCGGAAACGCGGGTACGCGGGATCAGTGAGCCACCGCCAATCCGCCGAGTCCGAGTGCCGCCGACCCCCACACATTTGCTCCAGCCGGCGTCCCAAACGCACGAGAGGCCGGACGCCGTGCAGGCATCCGGCCTCTCGTCATCTCCCACCCGCTTTACAGGAACAGCTCTCGTACGGGCATCCTCCAGCCGGGCACGACGTCGCCGCCATCAACCTCGTCGTTCTCCGTCAGGAGCGTGACCTCGCTGAAGGACCGGTAGACCGTCGCCGTGCGCCGGCGCGGGTTCACGACCACCACCATGCGGCACCCGGCGGCCAGCCACTCCCAGACTTTCTCCTCGAGCGCATCCGCGGAATCGCTGGGCGAGAGGATCTCCAGCGCAAGATCGGGAGGACCGCTGCGATACCCCCGATTGGGCCTCCCCCGGCTCAGCCGTTCGGCCCGGATGAATGCCGCGTCGGGTGCCAGCACCGTGTCCGGGTCAGAGGCGAGCCGGCACCCGAGCTCGCCATAGGTCTTTCCCAGGCGATGCTCGCGGACGTAGTTCCCCAGCTGGCGAAGGAACTCTCCCTGGATCTCCGAATGCTCCTCCCCGGCAGGCGGCATCTCGCGGATCTCTCCTCGGATCAGCTCGCGGCGCACGCCATCGCCGGGCATGCGCAGCAGCTCGTCGGCGGTGACGAGACCGGCTTCTGTGACGGCTTGCGCCATCGGACCCTCCTCACCTCGAAAGAACACGAACGGTCTGGAGATCCCCGGCCCGGTCAGGTCTGCGGAAACACGTCGCGGAGCGGAAGCGTCCAGCCGGGCACCACGTCGCCACCCTCGAGCGAGTCGTTCTCCGTCAGCAGGACGATGTCGCTGCGGGACCGGTAGACGGTCGCCGCCCTCCGCCGGGGATCGACCACCATGACCATCCGGCAACCGGCATCCAGATACTCGGCAACCTTCTCGTCCACCTCGCTGAACAGATCGCTCGGTGAGACGACTTCAATTGCCAAATCGGGAGCTCCAGGCCAGAACTCCTCGATATCACCAACCGGATCGGCTCGCTCACGGCTCACGAATCCAACGTCCGGAGCGCGCACCGTATCGGGATTTGAGGCGAGCAGGAAGCCGGTGTCAGCGTTGTACACCTCGCCCAGCCCCTGCTCGCGGACATACGCCTCAAGACGGGATAGAATCCTCGCCCCGATGCGCCCGTGACGGCTACCGGCCGGGCTCATCTCCCGCACCTCGCCGCGGACCAGCTCGCGCCGCACGCCGTCGTCGGGCATGCGCAGGAGCTCGTCGGCGGTGACGAGGTGGAGACCGGCTGCGGCGACGGCTTGCGACATGGCTGCATACCTCAGAAGAACACGGGCTCCTGGTAGGCGCCGAAGACCTCTTCCATGGCCGCGCGGATCTCGTACAGCGTGGCGTAGGCGCGCACGGCGTCCAGCAGCGGCTCCACCACGTTCTCGCCGGCGCGGCAGGCGTCCTTCAGCCGCGCGAGCGTCGCATCCACCTGGCCCTGGTCGCGCCGGGCGCGCATGGCGGCCATCCGCTCGCGCTGCCGGTCCTCGCTCTCCTGCGTGACCTTCAGCAGCGGGATCGACAGCTCCTCGCCCTCCACGGTGAACTCGTTCACGCCCACGATGGTCCGCTCGCCGCCCTCGATCTCCAGCTGCTGCCGCATGGCGCTGCGGGCGATCTCGCGCTGGAAGTAGCCCATCTCGATCCCCGGCACCACGCCGCCCAGCCTGTCCACGTCGGCGAAGATGCGCTCGGCCTCGGCCTCCATGCGGTCGGTGAGCGCCTCGACGTAGTAGCTGCCGGCCAGCGGGTCGATGGTGTTGGGCACGCCGGTCTCGTACGCCAGCACCTGCTGCGTGCGCAGCGCGATCTGCACCGCCTTCTCGGTGGGCAGCGCCAGCGTCTCGTCCATCGAGTTGGTGTGGAGCGACTGCGTGCCCCCCAGCACCGCCGCGAGCGCCTGGTAGGCCACGCGCACGATGTTGTTCTCCGGCTGCTGCGCGGTGAGCGTGACCCCCGCGGTCTGCGCGTGCGTGCGCAGGCGCCAGCTCTCGGGGTTGGTGGAGCCGTAGCGGTCGCGCAGGTGGCGCGCCCAGATGCGGCGGGCGGCGCGGAACTTGGCGATCTCCTCGAAGAAGTCGTTGTGCACGTCCCAGAAGAACGACAGCCGCGGCGCGAAGTCGTCCACGTCCAGCCCGCGCTCGATCCCCCGCTCCACGTACTCGAAGCCGTTGCGCAGCGTGTACGCCAGCTCCTGCACCGCCGTGGCCCCCGCCTCGCGGATGTGGTAGCCGGAGATGGAGATGGGGTTGTACTTGGGCGCGTTGCGGCTGCACCACTGGAACATGTCGATGATCAGCCGCAGCGCTGGCTCGGGCGGATACACCCACGCGTGCTGCGCTTGGTACTCCTTCAGGATGTCGTTCTGCACCGTGCCGCGCAGCCGGTCGGGCGTGACGCCCTGCTTCTCGGCGGCCACCACGTAGAAGGCGAAGAGGATGATGGCCGGACCGTTGATGGTCATCGACACGCTGACCTGGTCCAGCGGGATGCCGCTGAACAGCGTTTCCATGTCGTCGAGCGACGAGATGGCCACGCCGCACTTCCCCACCTCGCCCAGCGAGCGGGGATGGTCGCTGTCGTACCCCATCAGCGTGGGGAAGTCGAACGCCACCGAAAGCCCGGTCTGCCCGCGCTCCAGCAGGAAGTGGTAGCGCGCGTTCGTCTCCTCGCTCGTCCCGAAGCCGGCGAACTGGCGCATGGTCCACAGCCGCGTGCGGTACATGGTGCCGTACGGCCCGCGGGTGAACGGGAACTCGCCGGGGAAGCCGATGGCCGCGTTGTAGTACGCGGCCTCTTCGGGCGCGGGCTGCGGCCGGTCGAGCGGCGTGTACAGCGGCTCCACGGCCACGCCGGAGATGGAGGTGAAGTTGGCGTCGCGCGCCGGGGTGCGCTCGGCGGCGCCCTCCCAGGCGGCCAGCGACGACTTCAGCGTCTCCAGCTCCCGCTCCTTCTGGCGAATGCGCTCCAGCAGCTCCGCCGGCGCCGCGCCGCTCTCGACCACGCTCATGGTTGCGATCTTTCGTCAGGCTATCGTTGTGTGATCCCCAGCTCCGCCACGATCCGCTCCGCCACCTCGTACGGCGACTGCCCGCCGCCCTCCAGCTCCGGGAGCGCCTGGGCCAGGATCTCCTCGCCCCGCCCCGACTTCCAGGCCAGCCGCTGCAACCGCCGCTCCACCACGGCGCGCACCCGCTCCTCCAGCCGCGCGCGCCGCCGGCGCGACATCTCGCCCGAGTCCTGCAAGTACACCCGGTGGCGGTCCAGCGTTCGCGCCAGCTCCTCGACGCCCTCGCCGCTCTGCCCCACGGTCTTGATGACGGGGATGGCCCACGCACCCGATTCGGCCGCCGCCTGCCGCGCGCTCTCGCGGGCGTGGCGGCCCACCGTCTTCAGGCTCACGCCGTGGTGGCCGGCGGACTGCGGCATGTCGCCCAGACGCATGTGCAGCATCAGCTCCAGCTCGTTGGCCAGCTTGTCGGCGCCGGGGCGGTCGCTCTTGTTCACCACGAACACGTCGGCGATCTCCATCAACCCCGCCTTCATGGCCTGGATCGAATCGCCCGATTCGGGGACGAGGACGACCACGCAGGTGTCGGCCGTCCCCGCGATCTCCAGCTCGCTCTGGCCCACGCCCACCGTCTCCATCACCACCCGCTCGAAGCCGTACGCGTCCAGCAGGTCGGCGACCTCTTTCGTCGTGGTCGCCAATCCGCCCAGCGCGCCCCGCGTGGCCATCGAGCGGATGAAGACACCGGGGTCGGTGGAGATGTTGGTCATGCGGATGCGGTCGCCCAGCAGCGCGCCCCCGGTGAAGGGCGACGACGGATCGACGGCGACGATGCCGACCTTCTCCTCCGCCTTGCGATACTCCATCGCCAGCCTGGAGGTGAGGGTCGATTTCCCCGCGCCCGGCGGCCCGGTGATGCCGATGCGGTGGGCGCGCAGCATCTCGCCGTGCAGTTCGGAGAGCAGCGCCTCGAAGCCGGGGCGCCCGTTTTCCACCATGCTGATGGCGCGGGCCAGCGCCGTGCGCTGGCCCGCGCGGAAGCGGCCGAGCAGATCCTGCTCCCGCGACGTTTCCGTGCTCGAAGTCATCCGCCAAAAGTGCCGCGCGCGCGGGAGGTTCGTCAAGCGCGCGAACGCTCGTACGAAACGAAGTGCGAGAGTGCGGGAGTGCGGATCGCACGAGATTGCCCGAGTGCTGGAGGATGGGATCTCGCCGATCACCCCGAACTGCTGGTGGACCACGTGTGCCGCGGCGGGAAACGTTTGGCTGAGTGGTGGTCGATTCGATGGATGACTCCGCAAGGTGTACCAGTTTGTCGTGAGCTGCTACTGGGGCGGTGACGCGGCGGCGAGCGGGGGAGTCATCCCGGCGTCGGACGCTGGTGAACACGCGGATGAAGCAGGGCCGGCGGTCCGTTTCGGCCGCTTCGCCGCCCGGGCTTCCGGCGCCACTTCTGGCCGATCATCTTACGGTGGCGGGACCACACTTCGCGTTCCCCTGCACCATCACCCCTCCTCGAGCATACTCCGGATGCGAAGCACCATGCGGCTCCTGTCTTCGATCTGCGCCGTCGTCAGCATCGCGGCCGCCGCGGCTTGCGACGGGGGCACCAGCAGCCAGCCCCCCGTCGCCACCACCATCGCGGCCGTGGGGAGCACGAGCCTGGCCCCGGCGCTCGGCACGGCCACCACGCTGGGCGTGCGCGTAACCGACGCGCAGGGGCGGCCGGTGCCCGGCGCCGCCGTCGCCTGGACCGTCAGCGGGGGCGGAACGCTCTCCGGCGCAGCGGGCACCACCGACGCCGGAGGCGTGGCGCAGGCCACGCTGACCATGGGAACCGACCTGGCGGCGCCGGCCACGGTGGACGCGTCCGCCTCGCCGGGAACCGTGCACTTCACGCTCACGGGAACGGTGCCCGCGGACGCCGTGGTGGAGCCGTTGGCGGGGAACGGCGCGACGGTGGCGGCGGGCGCGGCGGTGCAGCTCACCGCCCGCGTGCGCACGGCCGGGGGCGCTGGCCTGGCGCACGTGCCCGTCTCGTTCACCGGGTCGTGCTGCGCCTTCTCGGCAGCCACGGTGCTGACGGCGGCGGACGGCACCGCCTCGACCACGTGGACGACCACCGTGTCCGGCGCGCAGACCGCGCGGGCCACCACGCCGGCGACCGCGGACGACGCGGCGTTCGCCGTCACCGTGGCCCCCGCGGCGTACAACCATTACGAGATGCTGGGCCCGACCCTCACCACCATCCCGGCGGGGCAGAACGTGACGACGCCCTTCCAGCTGAAGGTGCTCGATCCGTACGGCAACGGGGTGCCCGGCGTGACGGTGACGTGGGTGGCCCGCTCGGCCGCCGGCACGGTGTCGCCCACCACGTCGGTGACCGACGCGAACGGCATCGCCAGCACGCAGTGGCAGTTCAACACCGTCGCGGGAACGCAGAACTTCGGCGCGCAGGTCGCGGGGCTGGACCCGACGCAGGACTTCCGCGTGGTCGTGCTCGCCGGGCCCATCGCGTCGCTGGTTTTCCAGCAGTCCTCGCTGACGCTCACGGACCTGTCCAACTCCACGCAGGTGCAGGCCCAGGCGAAGGCGTTCGACGCCTTCGGCAACCTCCTGCCTCCCTCGGCGCCGGTGGCGTGGAGCAGCACCAACCCGGCGGTGTTCACCGTGGCCGAAACGGGAACGGTGGGGGTGAGCAGGTACTACTTCGCCAACCTCCACGCCGCGGGGGCGGGCTCCGCGAAGCTCCGCATCCAGGCGCAGAACGGCACCTTCGCCGAGATCCCGGTCACGGTGACGCCGTAGTAGGGCGTCTCCCCGACCCGTCGCATCCCGGCCTACCGGCGGCATCCGGCCGTGCGGTGAGGGGGAGCGGAGCCGCGAGCGGTGCCGGACGATGGGGGTGGCCGCGGGCCCGGGGGAGACATCCTCCGGGCCCGCGGGCGTTCGCATCCGGCGCGATCTGGTTGCCGACACATTCTCCCGCCGCGTCCCCCCCGCGCGGAGACGCGGGGGGATGGAAGGACGGCATCTGCAAACGCTTGGCACGACGACCGGCTTGTGACGGATTTCACCTCCAATACGTCTACCGGGTGCGGTACTGAAAGGTTAATATCCGTAGACGCCGCTCCCCGGTCGCCGCCGCTTCCTGGAGACCCGCCCATGCCGATCCCCCCCGTCTTCCGCCGCATCTTCCCCGCCCTGCTCCTGTTCGCGGCGGCCTGCAGCGACACCACGCAGCCCGCCCCGACTCCCGGGGCCGGCACGCCCGCCCGCGTCGCCGTGGTCGCGGGCGACGCGCAGCTCGGCACGCCGGGAAACCCGCTGGCCGCGCCGCTGACGGTGCTGGTGGCCGATTCGGCGGGGCGCCCGGTGCAGGGGGTGTCGGTGGTGTGGACGGTGGAGGAGGATGCCGGAACGCTGAGCGTGGACTCGGTGCGCAGCGGCGCCGACGGCCGCGCGAGCGCCACCTGGACGCTGGGCCCCTACATCGGCGAGTGGACCGCGACGGCCACGGTGGGCGGGCTCGCCCCGGCGGTCTTCCACGGCACGGCCGGCGGGCCCATCCACGTGCGCATCCTCACCCCGGCCGCGGGGGTGACGCTGGACGACGTGCCGCTCGAGGTGGAGGTGCCGCACGAGAGCGACGTGAAGGACGTGTGGGTGGTCACGCCCGACTACACCGCCGAGCTTCAGCTGGCGGGAGATTCGGCCACGCGCCTGCGCTGGAAAGCCCTCCTTTCGTTCATCCACGCGGCGGGGCCGCGGCGGCTGCGGGTGTTCGCCCGCGACGTACGGGGAAACACGGCCATGGCCGCGGTCACGGTGGTGCACGACGCGCCCATGCAGATCAACGTCCTGCAGCCGGCGACCCCCGTGCTGGCCGGCGAGGTCCAGGTCCGGGCCACCTGCTTCGACGACAACCCGGGCGGCTGCCGCTCGCTCGAGGCGTTCGTCCGCGTGGGCGGCGTGGAAACACGCATCGCGCAGGGGGTCGACTCCGTCTCCACCACCTACTCGGTGGCCGGGGTGACGGAGCCGTCGCTGCAGTTCGTCTTCCGCGCCAGCAACGGGTTCGGCGCCACGGCGGCGGTGGAGCGGAGCTTCTCCGTTGTGCACCACTCGTGGGTGCTGGTGGTCTCCGTCGACGGCGCCCTCATCGACGCGTCGCCGGACTGGGCGATCTACGTGACGGACCCGCCGTACTACGACTTCCTGCGGCTGCTGAACGTGCGCACCGGCCATAACCAGCCGCTCGCGGCCGAAAGCAACATCGGCGCGGAGATGCCGGGATCGGTGACCGAGGCGGGCGCCATCGTGGACTTCGGGCCGCACATCATCGCCGAGAAGCCGGAAGGCGTGCAGGAGTGGGGCGGCAGCGGCATCCACGAGACGGGAGGGCAATCGCCGCTGGGCCGCGGCCGCTGGGCCGCGTTCATCGGGGGGTTCTCGAGGTCGTGCGTGGTGGTCCGCGACGACGTGCGGAACAGGACGGTGGCCGAGACGCCCGATTCGCTGGTGGCGGAGGGATACGACCTGGCCGAGGACGGGACGGTGGCGCTGTCCGCTTCCGTCCGCACCGGCTACTGCATCAGCCCCCACCCGCAGCTGTTCGTCTGGCGGGGAGGCGCGCCGGAGCGGCTGACGTCCGACACCACGACCGCGGTGCGCGGCCCGGTGACGGACGGAACGTCGTTCCTGTTCCTGCGCGAGGTGCGGGCCGGGGCGGGAGCAGCCCACCGCCTGATGTACCTGGGCGCGGCCGGCGAGCAGGTCCTCACCCCGGACCTTCCCGCCACCACCAGCGCGAGCTTCGGCACCCGCCCCGCCATCTTCCCCCGGACGGACTACCAGCTCCTGAACGGCTGGGCGGCCTTCCAGTTCCCCGACGCGTCGGGCGCGTTCCACACCTTCGTGCGCACGCCCGCGGGCGACGTGCACCCGGTGTGGCCCGGCGCGCCCGCGGGCACCCGGTTCGTTTCCGTGGGGCCGCGGGGCGAGGTGCTGCTCTCCGCGAACGGCACCCTGTACCTCTCGGACTCGCCCCACACCACCGCGACGGACGTCGGCGTCTGGGGCACCATCAAACACGCGAAGTGGATCGACGGCAAGCTGTACCTGGTGAAGGACGGCGGCCTGTACCGCCTCGACCGGCCGTAGCGGCCGCGGCCCGCCGCATCGCCGCGGGCAGACCCGCTTTCATGGAGGACCCGATGCCGATTCGCCCGTCCACACTCGCCGCGCCCGCGCTGGTGCTGCTCGCCGCCGGCTGCCACGAGATCGACCTGCCGGGAAGCGGCGGAGGCGCCCCGCCCGACTCGTCGTGGACGCAGGTCGTCTCCGTTCCCGGGCTGCTGCTGGACGCCTCGCCGCAGTGGGCGCTGTACGTGTCGGACCCACCCTCGTACGACTTCCTGCACCTGCGGAACGTGGGCACCGGCGAGGACCGCACGGTGCGCGCGGAGAGCAACATCGGGCCGGGGATGCCGGCGTGGGTGACGGCGGCGGGCGGGATCGTGGACTACGGGCTGGGCTCGTTTGCAGGCAAGCCGCGGGGCGTGCAGGAGTTCGGCGGGAGCGGCGCCGTGAGCGACCCGGGCTTCGGGCCGCTGGCGCGCGGCCGCTGGGCGGCGTGGCGGGGGCGTCTGGACTTCAGCCCCGCTTTCCAGCTGCACCGCGACGACGTGCTGGGGCCCACGCTGGTGAGCACGCCGGCCGCGCTGGCGGTGGAGTCGTTCGACCTGGCCGACGACGGCACCATCGCCTTCGCGGCCGGCACCTACACCGCCGACGGAAGCTGCGCGTGCGACCACACGCAGCTGTACGTCTGGAGCGGCGGCGCGCCCACGCAGCTCACCACCGACGCCGGCGTCGCCGTGCGCGGGCCGGTGACGGACGGCTCGGCGATCCTCTACCTGCGCGAGACGGGGACGGGCACGAGCGCCACCCACCGCCTGGTGTACCGCGGCGCGGGCGGCGCCGAGGAGCTGCTCACTCCCGATCTGCCGAGCACGGGCGGGCAGCCGGCCATCGCCCCGCGCCGGGACTACCAGCTGCTGAACGGCTGGGCCGCGTTCCAGTACCCGGACGCGTCGGGCGCCTTCCACACCTTCGTGCGCACGCCGTCGGGGGACGTGCACGCCGTCTGGCCTGCCGCGCCCGCGGGCACGCGCTTCGTCTCGCTCGGTCCGCTGGGCCAGGTGCTGCTCTCGGCCGGCGGCACGCTCTACCTCTCCGAGGCGCCACACACCACCGCCGTCTCGCTCGGCACCTGGGGCGACATCGGCCACGTGAAGTGGACCGGCGGAAAGATGTACGTGGTGAAGGAAGGCGGGCTGTACCGGCTCGACCGGCCGTAGAAGCCGCGGACCGCCGCACTGTCGCCGGAAGCCGATTGCATGGAGTCACCGATGCCCATCCGCACCCTTCGCTTCATCCTCCCCGCCCTGCTCCTGTCCCTGGGGGCCTGCGGCGACCCCACGGATGCCGTCACCGGTACGGCCCGCGCCCACGTCCTCGAGCCGAACGGAACGGTGGTCGCCGGGCTCGTGCGGGTTCGCGCCCGCTGCGAGGAGCCGGGAAGCTGCAGGTCGATGAAGGCGTTCGTGCGGATCGGAAGCGCGGAAATCCGGATCGCGGAAGGCACGGACTCGGTTTCGACCACCTGGTCGGCCGCGAAGACCACCGTGCCGCTGAAGTTCGTGTTCCGCGTCACCGACGCCGCGGGCAGGTCCACCTCGGTGGAGACGCAGGAGTTCCGCGTGGTCCCCGGTCCGTGGACGATGGTGGTGTCGATCGCCTATCCCCTGATCGACGCGTCGCCCGACTGGGGGGTGTTCGTGGCGGAGCCCGCCCTCATCGTGTTCGACGTGCACACCGGCAAGGGTGCGTACGGCGTAGCGGAAAGCAACATCCATCCCGGGATTCCGGCCGTGACGACCGCCGCCGGCGCCCTCGTGAACTTCGGCGTTTCCTCCATCAGCGTGAAGCCCAACGGGATCCGGGAGTTCGGGGGGAGCAATGCCGGAAGCCTGGGGGGATCCGGCATGCGCGCCCGTGGCCGCTGGGCGGCATGGGTCGGCTTCGGACCGTCCGGCGGAGGCTACTACTCGCTGCACCGCGACGACGTTCTCGCGCCGTCGCTCGTGAACGCTCCGGGTTGGCTGGCGGTGCAGTCGTTCGACCTGGCCGAGGACGGCACCGTCGCCATCGCGGGTGGGCCCTACGAGGGCGGGCCCTGCTGCGCCGGAGCGCCGCAGCTCTACGTCTGGCGCGGGGGCGACGCCACGCAGCTCACCTTCGACACCGCGGCCGCCGTCCAGGCCCCGGTGACGGACGGTTCCGCGTTCGCCTACGGGCAGCTGGCCGGCGGCAGCCACCGGCTGGTCTACCGCGGCGCGGACGGCGGCGAGGAGGTGCTGACGCCGTGGCGCGCCGGCACCGAACCGCTGATGTACCAGATGATGAGCGGGTGGACGGCGTTCGAGGGCCCCGACGCCGCGGGAACGTGGCGGCCGTTCGTCCGCGCGCCATCGGGCGAGGTGCACGAGGTCTGGCCGGGACACAACGCCAGCCTCGTCTCGCTGGGCCCGGACGGCCAGGTCGTGCTCCTGATGGACGACGCGCTCTACCTCTCCGCTCCCCCACATTCCGCGGCGGTTTCGCTGGGTGCATGGGGAAGCATCACCCGGGTGAAGTGGATCGGCGGGAAGCTCTATATCGTGAAGGAAGGCAGCCTCTTCCGCTTCGACGGACCGTGAGGGCGGAGCCGGGGGAATCCCTCTGTCTCCCCGGGTGATGGAAGTCCGTAAGCGGACCCTGAAGCAGAGCGGGCCCGGAGGATCGCCTCCGGGCCCGCGCTCGTCCATCCCCGCTCCGATCCCGGCCGCGTCAGGGCCGCGCCTTCTCCTGCGCGATCCAGAGGCGGACGTTGTCCTCCAGCACGCCCAGGGGGATGGAGCCGCTGCCGAGCACCACGTCGTGGAAGCGGCGCACGTCGAACCGGGGTCCCAGCTCGCGCTCGGCCTCGGTCCTGAGCTCGCGGATCTTCATCTGCCCGGTCTTGTACGCCAGCGCCTGCCCCGGCCAGGCGATGTAGCGGTCCACCTCGTTGGTGATGTTGGTCATGGTCAGCGCGCTGTTCTCGGCCATGAAGTCGATGGCCTGCTGCCGCGTCCACCCCTGCGCGTGGATGCCGGTGTCCACCACCAGCCGGCAGGCGCGCCACATCTCGTAGCTCAGCCGCCCGAACTCGCTGTACGGGTCGCGGTAGAAGCCCACCTCCTTCCCCAGCGACTCGGCGTACAGCGCCCATCCCTCCACGAACGCCGTCACCCCGCCGTAGCGCCGGAAGTTGGGGATGTTCTCCAGCTCCTGCTGCAGCGCCAGCTGGAGATGGTGGCCGGGAACGGCCTCGTGGCTCGCCAGCGCCTCGATCTCGTACAGCGGGCGGCTGGGAAGGTCGTACACGTTCACCCAGTACGTTCCCGCGCGGGTGCCGTCGCCGCTGGGCTGGCCGTAGTACGCGGTCGTGGTGCGCGGCGCGATGTAGTCGGGGATCGTCCTGATCCCGTAGCTCATCCGCGGCAGCCGGCCGACCAGGCGCGGAAGCTCGCCGTCCATCCGCTTCAGGAAGTAGCTGTTCTTCTCCAGCAGCGCCTCGGGTGTGGCCACGTAGAAGCGCGGGTCGGTGCGCAGCATCCGCACGAAGCCGGCGAAGTCGCCCGTCCACCCGGTGGCGCGCATCACGCTGTCCATCCCTGCGCGGATGCGGGCCACCTCGCGCAGCCCGGTGGCGTGCACCTGCTCGGGCGTGGCCTCGTCCAGCGTGGTGTAGTGGCGGACGAGGTAGGCGTAGTAGGCGCGCCCGTTGGGCAGTTCGCTGGCCCCGAACCCCGCGCGCGCCGCCGGGCGGTACTCGCGCTGGATGAACTGCAGGAAGTCGCGGTATCCGGCCACCACGCCCGTGGTGATCGCCTCGCGCGCGGCGGCCATCAGCGCCGGGCGCTCGGCCTCGGGCACGGTCGCGGGGAACTGCGTGAACGGCTTCCAGAGCAGGCTCTTCGCGGGGTCGTCCACGATCTGCGGCTGGAGGACGCCCTCGATCCCCTCCAGCGACACGCGCGGCAGCACCATCCCCCGCCGCATTCCCTCGCGCATCAGCTCGATGTGCCCCGCCGCGTACTGCCGGAAGGCGCGCAGGCGGGAGATGTAGTTGCGGTAGTCCTCCGCCGTCCGGAGCGGCACCTCGTCGGGGAGCTCGGGAAACCAGGTGTGGAACCCCTCGCGGTTGGTGATGGGGATGAGGTGGTCCAGCAGCCCGGCCGACTCGATGCGGTCCCGCATCTGCCGCTCGAAGATGTCGCGGTTGATCTGCTCGTCGCGCGCCAGCGAGTCGCGCGGGACGGCGCGCACGCGGGCCAGGAACCCGCGCGCCGCCTCGGTCCGCCGCGCCTCCGCGGCGAGCCCCACCTCCGGGAGCCGGTCGTTGAAGCGCCGGTCGCCCATCGACGTGGCGAGGAGGGGATTCTCCCGCAGCCGCAGCTCCCACTCGTCGCTGAAGATGCGGTGCAGCCGCTCGGCCGGCGTCCCCTGCGCGGCCAGCGGCAGCGAGGGAGCGAGCGCCAGCAGCGCGGCCGCGGCAAGGACGTGTCGTCTCATGGAATCGCGGGGAGATCGGGGAAGATGGCTCGTTCGGGAGGATGGCTCAACTTGCCCGCCGCCCCGCGTCCCGCGCAAGCGCCGCGGGACGGATCCCGCGCTCCGGTGAGCGGCTTTTCATACCCCCCTGATGCCTGTCGCCGGGAGCGGGCCGCACGAGCCGCGATCCTGTTCCGGTTGCGCGTGGCGGTGGTGCGCATGGCTCTTGTTTCCTAAGAAAAGGCGGATAGTATGTGGAGCAACGGGCTTGGATGTGCGGCGCCGTAGTGGAAATCTCAACAGGAGGGGTTGGCGATGAACCGTTCCATGCTCAGCAGGGCGACGTTTTCGGCGGTCGTGGTGCTGGCGCTCGGTTTTGGCGTGAGGGAGGCGTTCGCGTCGCCGCCGCCGAAATCGTCGGCTGCGGTGCGCACGCCGTACTGTTATTACAACTGGGAATGCCAGAACTACTGCGACGCCGCCTATGGCCCGGGGACGACGGTGGGGATCTGCGACTCTGGCTGCCACTGTTACCGCTGACTGCGGGAGCATCCATAAGGCCGCCGTTCGTTCGGAGGATGGCTCACTTGCCCATCGCTCCGCGCAAGCGTCGGCGGAACGAATCGCGCGCTCCCGGTGAACGACTTTCATCGCCCCCCTTGACGCCGCGCGGGGAGCTCGATTAGCCTTAGCGCTCGAAACGGGAGTCGCGTCCCAAGCCGTCAGCGCAGCACCGAGCCTCCAAGGGCTGGTCTGCGAGACGGGATCTGCCTCGGAAACGGGGCGATCGGACGCGCCTCCCGTTTTCGTTTTGCCCCAAGCTCCGGCCGGCGACCGACCGCCGGAGCTGAACCGAACGACCGACGAACGAAGGACGATCCTGCGATGACCACTCTCTTCTCCGCCGCCGTCCGTATGCCGCAAGCGGCGTCCGTGATCGTCCCCGCGCCGCTGGCGCACGGGGCCGCGGTGGAGCCGTGCGCGCCGGCCATGCTGCCGGCCGGCACGAAGCAGGGAGTGGACTTCGGTGGGATCATCGCGCCGGCCATTGGCGGACGCCGGGGCGGTTCGGAAGGCGGCGATCGATTCGGCAGCCGGTGGTACCAGCAGGATCAGGCACAGCTCGCGGGAGGAGGTCCGTTGCGGGGGTAGATCCCCGCACCCGGATCTGGCGCTGGAAGGATCGAGCGCCCCGCCTCCCGCACGTGGAGGCGGGGCGCTTTCGCTTTTCGGGCGCTGTAACCCGCGGCACTCCGGCGGCTTCCGGTGAAACGGACGGACCGGCATGAAGCACCAGCGGGCCCACGCGGTCCGGCATGTTTGAAAACTCGGGTCAAGGGTTCTCGTGAACGTTTCGCGAGCGGAGAGGGCGGGCCGGACGGCCGGCGCCCGCACCTACCCCGTGGCACGCGACTCCCGGCGGCGGGGGCGCGGCACGGCCGGAAGGTCCGCTCCTCTCCGCTCGCGGAACGAATGCTCGTAACACGCGGCGATAGCTCAATGGTGGAGCACCGGTCTCCAGAACCGGGGGTTGGGGGTTCGAGTCCCTCTCGCCGTGCTGCGGAACCAGGGTGCCATCGTTCAACGGTCAGGATACCGGATTGTCTCTCCGGAGATCGGGGTTCGATTCCCCGTGGCATCGCTTCATCGTGCGGACATAGCTCAGCTGGCAGAGCGCGACTACGCCATGGTCGAGGCCGCGGGTTCGAATCCCGCTGTCCGCTTCACATCTCCCCGTTCGTCCAGCGGCCCAGGACACCCGGCTTTGACCCGGGAGATCACCGGTTCGAATCCGGTACGGGGTGCTCCACGCAGACACGTAGCTCAGAGGTGAGAGCACCCGGCTGATATCCGGGGGGCCGGAGGTTCGATTCCTCCCGTGTCTACTGCACAAGTGCCAAGTGCCAAGTGCCAAGTGCCAAGTGCTGGAGTCGATGCGATCGAGGCACGGCGGGAGGCGCTTCGCGCCGGGGCCCTCATCCTCCCCAGCCCTCCTTCTCCCGACAGCAGGAGAAGGAGGGAGCATTTCGGCGCCGGAGCGGGCTGCAACTCGATTCCTCAGCACTCAGCACTCAGCACTCAGCACTCAGCACTCAGCACTTGGCACTTGGCACTTGGCACTTGGAACTTGGCACTTTTTCCGGGACCGTAGCTCAACGGAGAGCAGCCGCCTTGCACGCGGCTGGTTGGCGGTTCGAATCCGCCCGGTTCCACTTCTTCCCGATAGGCAGTTCTGCCCGCGCATGGCGGGCCGGCGTCCCCCCGGATTCGGGAGCCGGGCGGACGCGATTTCGATTCCCGGAAAGGTGAGCGAGAGATGCGACCATGAGCATGACGCTGGTCATCAGCCAGGGCTACCTGCCGATCGGCACCGTGACGGTGCAGCGCGCCGTGCAGCTGTACGTGGACGGCAAGGCCGAGATCGAGCGCGCCCACCCCACGCGCCGCTTCCGCTCGATGCGGATGGTGGTTCCCGCGCCGCGCATCGTGCGCCTGCGGGCGAACGTGAAGCTGCCCGGCCGCCTGTTCGGGGCGGCGCCGCTGGGCGGCGGCAACCACAACCTCTTCGACCGCGACGGCCGCCGCTGCCTGTACTGCGGGCGCGGCGAGGCGGAGGTTCGGCGCGCGGGGCACCGGCTGACCCGTGACCACGTCGTGCCCCTGTCGCGCGGCGGCTCCGACGCGTGGCGCAACGTTGCCACCGCCTGCGAGCCGTGCAACAACCTGAAGGCCGACCGCACCCCCGCCGAGGCCGGGATGCCGCTGCTCGCCGAGCCGCGCACCCCCACCGCGTGGGAGCTGGTGCGCGCCCGCCACGGCGAAGTGGCCGAGCTGTTCTGGTAGGGAATAGGGGCCAGGGGACAGGGGATAGGGAACAGCAGGGAGATGAGTTCTCTCGACTCTGTCTCCGCCGCGTGGACGACCTTGGACGGACGCGCGTTCCTTGCCGTCCCTGTCCCCTATCCCCTGTCCCCTATCCGTTGCCCCCGTAGCTCAGCGGACGAGAGCGCCGGATTACGAATCCGGAGGTCCCAGGTTCGAATCCTGGCGGAGGCATTTTCGAGATGTAGCTCAGTTGGCAGAGCGCCCGCTTTGGGAGCGGGAGGCCCGCGGTTCGAGTCCGCGCGTCTCGACTGGATTGCAGGTGAAGGACGGGACGTAGCTCAGCCAGGCCAGAGCGCTCGCTTCGGGTGCGAGAAGCCCGCGGTTCGAATCCGCGCGTCCCGACTGCACGGCAGGATGATGGAGGGTTGGCAGAGCTGGCCGATTGCGCGCGGTTGCTATCCGCGAGGGCGTGACCCGCCCCGGGGGTGCGAATCCCCCACCCTCTTTTCAATCGCGTCAGGAAGATTGCGGCCGAGCGCCGATGCCGAGGAATGAGCGGATCAGCCTCGCGCAGTTTGCGAGGCTTCCCGTGGTTGTTGCTGCGACTTCAGTCGCCGGTGACCGGCTGCGCCCGAATCGTTCCACGAGAGCCCTGCCCCGAGCACGATTTCCCACCCCAACTCCCTCCACCCATCCCTCCCCGCTGTTTCTTGCGGATCAAAAATCGTTGCGCGGTCCACCCCGTTCGCCGGAGTGGACCGCGCGGCGACCCTGCCTTTCCTGACCCTCCGCTGCCGGTTCACAGGTTCGTGATTGGCCGAACTTGCGATGCCGCGCGACCGCGCCTGAACCGCGCAAATCGCGTCGCCGCCCGCACTCCGTCCTCGCTTCGGTGCGCGCTTGCCGAGGTGCGGAAGGGCGCGTAAGTTTATGTCTCCAACTGGATTCAACGGCGGCTCCGCGGCTGGAGCCTTCATCTGCGCGTCCCCACCGCGCCGGCCTGAGGCCGGTCGCGGCGCACGCCCCGCACGCCCCGGTTCCTCCATCACTGCCGAATGACCGACACGCTCACGCCGGCCGCTCCGGTGTCCGCACAGGACGCCGGCCGTTTTCGCGTTCGCCCGCCCCGCGACTGGCCCTTCGCCTGGAAGCTGCGCGCGAGCGTGGCCGTGCTCCTGCTGGTGGCCGCGCTCGGCGTGGCGGCCATGCTCGCCGCGGCGCAGCGCGCCCGCGCCCTCACGCGGACGCTCTCCACCCGCGACATGGCCGGGCTGGGGCTGGTGCTGAACATCGACCGCGACGGCTACCAGGCCCGGCTCGCCCTGGACCAGGCCGCCCACGCCGCCGGCGGCGCCGAGGCGCGGAAGGCGCTCGACTTCTACGCCGAGAACATCGCGCAGACCGGCGACCGGCTGAACCGCTACCGCGCGCTCCCCGGCCTTCCCGCCGACCGCCGCGCCACCGCCGAGCAGGCGATGGCGGCGCGGGAGCGGATGGCCTCGATCGGCGACCGCATCGCCGCCCGGCTGGCGGCCGCGCCGGCGGGCGCCGCGCGCGAGAACGCGGGCGACGACGCCGCGCTCCAGGCCAGCCTGGACACCTTCCGCGTGTACCTGGGCCAGCTGGAAGACGCGCAGCAGGCTTCGGGCGACGCGCTGGACCGCCAGGTGGCCGCATCGGGGACCGCCGCGCTGGCCACCGGCATCGCCTCGCTGCTGGTGCTGGCGGCGGCGGGCGCCCTGCTCAGCCGCGTGCTGCACCGCGGCGTGGCCGGCCCCGTCACCCGCGTGGCCCAGGCCGCGGGGCGCATCGCCGCGGGCGACCTGACCGGCGGCACGCTGGCGGTAGCGGGGCGCGACGAGGTGGGCGAGATGGCGCGCTCCTTCAACCGCATGACCGAGGACCTGCGCGGCGTGATCGCCGAGATCCAGCGCACCGGCACCACGCTGGGCGCGCACAGCGCCGAGATCGCCAGCCTGACCTGGGAGACGCGCACCGGCGTGGAGCACCTGAACGGCGCGGCCTCGCAGATCACCGCCGGCGCCGAGGAGCAGGCCGCCGCGGCGCAGCACGCCTTCTCGCAGACGGGCGAGATCTCCGGCTCGCTGGGGAACATCGCCGCGGGAACGGAGCGGATGGCCGAGAGCATCCGCGGCAGCGTGGCGGCCGCGCGCGGCGGCGGCGAAACGGTGCGCGCCATCGCCCGCGCCACCGGCGACCTGGGGCGCGTGGCGCGCGAGAACACCGAGCAGGTGCGCCGGCTGCAGCGCCACTCCACGCGCATCGAGGAGTTCGTGCGCGCCATCACCGAGGTGGCCGACCAGACCAACCTGCTGGCGCTGAACGCGGCCATCGAGGCGGCCCGCGCGGGCGAGGCGGGGCGCGGCTTCGCGGTCGTCGCCGACGAGGTGCGCAAGCTCTCCGAGAGCGCCTCGGGGGCCGCGTCGCACACCGTCGCCGTCGTCGCGGAGATGCAGCGCGACATCGACGAGACGGTGGTGTCCATCGAGCGCAGCGCGGCCGGCGTGCAGGAGACGGCGGGGCGCGCGGCCGAGGTGGGCGGCGCGCTGGACGCCATCTTCCAGGCGCTGGAAGAGAGCGAGCGCGTGGTGCAGGAGGTGGCCGCCGAGACGCGCGCCATCTCCGGGCGCGTGCACGAGACCACGGGAATGATCGGCGACGTGGCCGCGGTGGCCGAGGAGAACGCCGCCTCGGCCGAGGAGATGGCGGCGCTCGCCGGTCAGCTGGAGGGGACGATGGCGTCGATCGCCACGCTGGCCGGCGGCACGCGCGACACCGGCGCCGCCTCGGCGGACTCGCTGAACGCGCTGGCGGAGCGGCTGGCCACGCTCGTCTCCCGCTTCCGCGTGGCGGGGGCATCGCCGAACTGAAAACAGAAAAATCGGTTCATCGCGGATTCAGTTGCAGTTCGCCTGGGAAGGCACCTTGATCTTGAGGATGAAGCAGTCGTCATCGCGGAAGCCGTACGCCTGCCGCCTGATCACCTTGATCTTGTTGTCGATGCCTTCCAGGCGGCCGGTGTGGATCGGGTAGGAACCGTGGTTTACGATGCCTTCTCGTGTCGTCGCAGGTTGCGGGCAAACTTCGTCAGGTCACGGATGCGCACGCTCTGCCGGCATCGCAGGACGCATCGTTCTTCGCGGCCACCCCTTGCATGCCGCGAACGCTTGCGTTAAATACTGAACCATATGGTTCAGTATGTGACGACCCGACTCGATACTTCGTTCGCCGCGCTCTCGGACGCCACGCGGCGTGGCGTTCTGGAGCAGCTCGGACGAGCCGACGCTTCGATCACGGACCTTGCCGAGAAGTTCCACATGACGCTCACGGGCATGAAGAAGCACGTCGGCGTTCTGGAGCAGGCGGGGCTCGTCACCACGAAGAAGATCGGGCGCGTGCGGACGTGCAAGCTGGGCCCGCGCCGATTGGAGGAAGAGACGGCGTGGCTCGAGAGGTACCGCCAGCGCTGGGACGAACGCTTCGACGAGCTGGACAGGGTTGTCGAGGAACTCACACGACAGGAGAAGAGCGATGAACACAGGAATCGAAAGTAGGCCCGGCCCCGTGAAGAACCGCACCACGGTGGAACGGAAGTCGGACCGCGAGGTGGTTGTCACGCGGACCATCAACGGCCCGGCGCGCATCGTGTTCCAGGCATTCACCAGGGCCGAGCTGCTCAGGCGCTGGTGGGTGCCCAGGTCGATGGGAATGACCCTGCTGTCCTGCGAAGTGGATGCTCGTGTCGGAGGCAAGTACCGATTGGAATTCGACGTCGGTGGCCCCGAGCCTGCCGCGTTTTTCGGCACGTATGTCGAAGTGAATCCGTATTCGCGCCTCGCGTGGACCAATGAAGAAGGCGGCGAGGGCGGGCCTGTCACCACGGTGACCTTCGAGGAAACAGGCGGCAAGACGCTGGTGGTCCTGCACGAGAGCTATCCTTCGAAGGAAGCGCTCGACGCTGCCGGCACCGGAGCAGCCGATGCAATGGGCGAGACGTTCGATCAGCTGGACGAGCTTCTCGTCGCCCTGGGTGAGAGCTCGGGACAGTAACAGAGACGTGGATCTCGCGGTCGGTCGTCCGATAGTCCCGGCTCACACTGGCCGGGGCTATCGGGCGGAGTCGCGAACATTCGATCGACGGGCCCCACGCTCACGGCGCCTGCTTCTACTTACCTGCAGCCAAATCGCCGAAGAACCGAAAATCTCAGTAGAGTCGAGTCGGGGCGCCGCGGCATGTTCGCCCGGTTTCCCCGACCCGCTCATCGAACCGGACGTGCGGATTTCCCGCATCCGGCTCTCCGACTGGGTTCACCTCAGGGCATGCGAGAGCG
>Ga0326721_10000053_pt1 | contig 93016 bp, 88 predicted proteins | sample SGPome_FD_203951 | JGI IMG/M metagenome (GOLD analysis project Ga0326721, IMG submission 203951) | Soil microbial communities from Southern Great Plains, Lamont, Oklahoma, United States - SGP_1_2016 | ecosystem: Engineered > Artificial ecosystem > Soil microcosm > Unclassified | place: USA... | reverse complement strand
CTCCTACGGCTGCCACGAGAACTACCTGGTGGCCCGGCACGGCGAGTTCAGCCGGATGGCCGACGTGCTGATCCCGTTCCTGGTCACCCGCCAGCTGATCTGCGGCGCCGGCAAGGTGCTGCAGACGCCGCGCGGCGCGGTGTACTGCCTCAGCCAGCGGGCCGAGCACATCTGGGAGGGCGTCTCCTCGGCCACCACCCGGTCCCGGCCGATCATCAACACCCGGGACGAGCCTCACGCCGACGCCGAGCGCTACCGCCGGCTGCACGTGATCGTGGGCGACTCGAACATGAACGAGTCGACCACCCTGCTCAAGGTGGGCAGCGCCGACCTGGTGCTGCGGATGATGGAGCAGGGCATCACCTTCAAGGACCTCACCCTGGAGAACCCGATCCGGGCGATCCGCGAGATCAGCCACGACCTGACCGGCAGCCGGCAGATCAAGCTGGCCAGCGGCCGGCTGGCCAGCGCCGCCGAGATCCAGCGGGAGTACTACGAGAAGGCCCGCACGTTCGTCGACGCCACCGGCTCCGACCCGGTCACCGAGCAGGTGCTCGACCTGTGGGGCCGCACCCTCAAGGCGGTCGAGTCCGGCGACCTCAGCCTGATCGACCGCGAGATCGACTGGGCGACGAAGTTCCAGCTGCTGGAGCGCTACCGGGCACGCTACGACCTGCCGCTGTCCTCGCCGCGGATCGCCCAGCTCGACCTCACCTACCACGACATCCGGCGCGACCGGGGGCTGTACTACCTGCTGGCCGGCCGCGGCGCGGTGACCCGGGTGACCAGCGACCTGGCGGTGTTCCAGGCCAAGAGCGTGCCGCCGCAGACCACCCGGGCGAAGCTGCGCGGCGAGTTCATCAAGCGCGCCCAGGAGACCCGGCGGGACTTCACGGTGGACTGGGTCCACCTCAAGCTGAACGACCAGGCGCAGCGCACGGTGCTGTGCAAGGACCCGTTCCGAGCGGTCGACGACCGGGTCGAGAAGCTGATTGCCTCGATGTGAGCAGCGGCGGCGGACCTTCCCAGCAGCCCGCCCGGGGTGGCGCGCGGCCAGGGCGCGGGCGTCGCCTACCGTTGTCGGACATGGCGGCCCGGCGACAGCAGCGACTGGTGTCGCTGGTGCTGTGCCTGCTCTCGACCCGGCAGTACATCACCGCTGAGCGGATTCGGGACACCGTCGAGGGCTACGAGGTCTCCTCCGACTCCACCAACCCGGACGAGGCGTTCAAGCGCAGCTTCGAACGGGACAAGGCGGAGCTGCGCGAGCTCGGGATCCCGCTGGAGACCGGCCGCAACTCCGTCTTCGACACCGAGGACGGCTACCGGATCGCCCGGCAGGACTTCGAACTGCCCCCGATCGAGTTCACCGCCGACGAGGCCGCCGCGGTGGGCCTGGCCGGCCGGCTGTGGCAGACCGCCTCGCTGGCCACCGAGGCCCGCACCGCGCTGATCAAGCTGCGTGCGGCCGGCATCGAGATCGAGGAGCCGCCCGGCGCGGACGCGCTGCCGCCGCTGCCCGGCAGCGAGCCGGCGCTGCCCGATCTCATGACGGCGGTCTCCGAGCGGCGGGTGGTGCAGTTCGGCTACCGCAAGCAGTCGGCGCCGGCGCCGGAGAAGCGCACCGTCGAGCCCTGGGGCGTGCTGTCCTGGCGGGGCCGCTGGTACCTGGTCGGCCACGACCGGGGGCGCGGGGACGTCCGCAGCTTCCGGCTGGACCGGCTGGTCGGCGAGGTCCGGACGCTGGCCGCGGCCGCCGAGACCAGCCGGCCGGAGGACCTGGACATGCTGGAGCTGGTGCGCGGTGCGCACTACCAGCCCGACCAGCTGGCCCGGGTGCGGGTCGCCCCGGGCCGGGGTGGCCAGCTGCGCCGGCAGGCCCGCCAGGTGCACAGCACCCCCGACGGGGACGAGCTGAGCCTGGACTACCGCGACCTGGAGCGGCTGGCCGGGCTGGTCGCCGGGGTGGGGGCGGACGCGGTGGCGCTGGACCCGCCGGAGCTGGTGGCCGCGGTGGTCCGGTTGCTGGAAGGGGCCGCCGGCGGGTCACCGGCCCGGGACCGGCGACCGGCACCTGCCGGGGATCTCGCGTCCAGCGGCGGCCGGCGATGACCGACACCAGCGACAAGCTGTCCCGGCTGCTGGCCCTGGTGCCCTACATCGTCACCCAGGGGGTGGCCTCGATCAGCGAGACCGCGGCCACCTTCGGCATCGACGAGGCCCAGCTGCGCAAGGAGCTGGAGATGCTCTGGATGTGCGGGCGCAGCTCGGGGCCGGAGGACCTGATCGACCTGATGTTCGAGGGCGACACCGTGTCGGTCACCTACGACGGCGGGCTGAGCCGGCCGTTGAAGCTGACCTCGACCGAGGCGATGACCCTGGCGGTGGCGCTGCGCACCCTGACCGACGTGCCGGGCGCCACCCAGGGCGGGGCGGCCGAGCGGGCGCTGACCAAGATCGAGGCCGCCGCCGGGCAGCACCTGGATCCCGACGCGGTCGACATCCGGCTGACCGGGCGGGACCGGTGGGGCCAGCTGGCCCAGCAGGCGGTCGAGCAGCGCCGCGCGGTCGAGCTGGACTACTACTCCGCGGCCCGGGACGAGACCACCCACCGGGTGATCGACCCGGTCCGGGTGTTCGTCGCCGAGGGGATCGGCTACCTGGAGGCGTGGTGCCGCCGGGCCGGGGCGATGCGGATCTTCCGGATCGACCGGATCGAGGACGCCGTCCTGCTCGACGAGCCGGCCCGGGTGCCGCCCGACGTGCAGCTCACCGACGTCAGCGCCGGGGTGTACCGGCCGGCGCCGGAGCACTTGCTGGTGGAGCTGCGGCTGGGCCCGGGCTGGGAGTGGGTCGGCGACTACTACCCGTGCGAGACGGTCACCCCGGACGGCGCGAGCCTGCGGGTGACGTTGCGGGTGGCCAACCCCACCTGGGTGGCCGCGCTGGTCCGGCGGTCCGGGGGAGCGGTCACCGTGCTGGCGCCGGACTGGCTGGCCCGCGACGTGCAGACAGCAGCCGCGCAGGCGCTGGCCGCCTATCGCGATCGGTAAGCTGGGCGGTCATGCAGGCTTGGATCGTTATTGCGGCATGGGGTTTCGCCGTCGTGTTCGCGCTGGTGGTGCTCGGCTTCGTCGGCTATGAGATCAGCTGGAAGACCCGGCGGTTGCAGGTCGAGCAGGCCCGGCTGCAGCAGCTGGCGGCCGACCTGGCACAGCTCGGGGCCCGCCTGCAGGCCTCGGCGGAACGGTCTAGATGACCCGGTGGCTCCGGCGCTCGGCGAAGGGCAACCCCGAGGGCCGGATGTCGGTCCTGGACCACCTTCGCGAGCTGCGCAAACGGCTGATCGTGGTGATGATCATCGTCGCGCTCGGCGCGGTGGTCGGCTGGCTGGTCTACAACCCGCTGCTGACGATCCTCAAGCAGCCCTACTGCAACGTGCCCTACGAGCACCGGCTGGGCGCGCTGAACCAGAGCGCCGAGCAGTGCAAGCTGCTGTTCCGGGCGCCGCTGGACGGCTTCACCATCCGGCTCAAGGTCTCGGTGGTGGCCGGCGCCATCCTCACCTCGCCGCTGTGGCTCTACCAGCTGTGGGCGTTCGTCACGCCGGGGCTGCGCCGCAACGAGCGGCGCTGGACGGTGGCCTTCGTCGCGGCCTCCACCGCGCTGTTCGCCGCCGGCATGGGGCTGGCCTACTTCACCCTGTACAAGGGCCTGGACGTGCTGATCACCCAGGCCGGCAGCGGCACCCAGGCGGGCCTGGACGTCACGTACTACATCTCGTTCGTGATCTTGATGCTCACCGTGTTCGGGGCCTCGTTCGAACTGCCGCTGCTGATCGTGATGCTCAACGCCGCCCGGGTGCTGCCGTACTCGCTGCTCAAGCGCGGCCAGCGGATCGGGATCTTCCTGATCTTCCTGTTCGCCGGGGTGGCGACCCCGTCGACCGACCCGTTCACCATGACCGCGATGGCGGTGCCGATGTGCCTGCTGTTCGAACTGGCGGTGCTGTGGTGCTTCCTGCACGACCGGCGCCGGGCCCGCCGGGAGGCCGCCGCCGAGGCCGAGCAGCTGCCCGACGACGTGGCCTCGACGGTGGACCCGCTGCCCGAGCGGCTGTCCGGCCCCGGCCGGCGGCAGGGCTCGGAATGGAGCGAGCTGCCCTGACCGGCGCCGGCCCGGTGATCCGGGCCGGGCACGCCGGGGAACTCGGGTGTCGGAACCGTCAGGCACGATGGAGACGTGCCGACTTCTTCCGCGTACTCCTCGCCGGACCGCTCGCAGGTTGAGGACTTCGTCCCCGACCCCAACCGCTGGAAGGCGCTGGCGGTCTGCCTGCTGGGCGGCGCGATGGTGCTGCTGGACGTCTCGATCGTCAACGTCGCGCTGCGCTCGATCAGCCTGGGCCTGCACGCCTCCGGCGATGCCCTCCAGTGGGTGCTGTCCGGGTACTCGCTGACCTTCGGGCTGCTGCTGGTGCCGGCCGGCCGGCTCGGTGACACCCGCGGCCGGCGCCGGATGTTCCTGATCGGCCTGGTGCTGTTCACCCTCACCAGCCTGCTGTGCGGGGCGGCGCCGAACGCCACCTGGCTGGTCATCGCCCGGTTGAGCCAGGGCCTGGCCGCCGGCCTGCTGACGCCCCAGATCAGCGCGCTGATCCAGCAGCTGTTCCGCGGCCGGGAGCGGGGCAAGGCCTTCGGCCTGTTCGGCGCCATGGTCGGCATCTCCACCGCGCTGGGCCCGCTGATCGGCGGCCTGCTGATCCAGCTGTTCGGCGAGTCCGACGGCTGGCGCTACGTCTTCTTCGTCAACCTGCCGATCGGCCTGGTCACGGTGCCGTTCGCGCTGCGGCTGCTGCCGCAGGCCTCGGACGAACAGCGCGGCCGGCGGCACGACCTGGACCCGGTGGGGGTGCTGCTGCTCGGCGCCGGCGTGGTGGTGCTGCTGCTGCCGTTCGTGCAGGAGCAGCAGTGGCACGGCAGCGCCAAGTGGCTGCTGGTGCCGCTGGCGGCCCTGCTGCTGGCCGGCTTCGTGGCCTGGGAGGCGCGCTACCGGCGCGCCGGCCGGGAGTCCCTGGTGGACCTGGCGCTGTTCGGCCGCCGGTCGTTCTCCTTCGGCACCTCGATGATCACCGTCTATTTCGCCGGGTTCACCGCGCTGTTCTTCGTGCTGACCCTGCTGCTGCAGTTCGGCCTGGGGTACTCGGCCCTGCTGGCCGGCCTCACCACGCTGCCGTTCGCGGTCGGGTCGGGGCTGGCGGCCGGGGTGTCCGGCCGGGTGGTGCACCGGTTCGGCCGGCGGCTGGTGCTGCTCGGGCTGGTGCTGGTGACGCTGGGCTACCTGGGCGTGATCGGGGTGGTCCGCGAGGTGCCCGAGCACCTGACCGGCTGGGTGCTGATCGCGCCGCTGCTGATCGGCGGCATCGGCTCGGGCATGGTGATCGCCCCGAACCAGACCCTGACGCTGTCCGAGGTGCCGGTCAGCCAGGGCGGCACGGCCGGCGGGCTGATCCAGGTGGGCCAGCGGATCGGCTCGGCGATCGGCATCGCAGCCGTCGGGTCGGTGTTCTACGCCCAGCTGGCGGCCAGCCACGGCAACTACAACCAGGCGCTGCAGCACGGCCTGCTGATCGCGGTGCTGTTCCTGGTGCTGGCCCTGGTGCTGGCCGCCGCCGACCTGCTGGTGCGCGACCGGGCCACCGGAGCGGACCTGGCCGGCGACGGCGCCCGGGCGGTCGCCTGACCTCGGCCAGCTGACCCGCCGCTGCCGGTACGGCATGGCTGACCGGCCGGGTGCGGCATGGCCGGAAAAGTACCGCCGGGTAGTGGTATTCGACACTGTGTTCGATTACACTTCAGCGCATGAGGCAGCCAGCGCAGCGGACGGCGAGCCGTCCGGCAGGCCGGGGCACCCGGTGACCGAGGTCGCCGCCGGCAGCCTCGCGGCCCGCCGGCGCCGGGCGGCAACGATGCGGTCCGCGACGCTCGGCGTGCCGAGCCTCACGGCGGCGGGAGATCCCGCGGACCCGGGTGAGGCGGCCGGCCGGGCGGAACTGGTGGTGCTGCTGCCCAGCACCGATGCCGCCACCGTCCTGCTGCTGTGTAGCGAGGCGGCCGAGCTGACGGGTTGACCAACGCCCCCCGAGTCCCGGTCGCGGCCGGCCGAGCCCCCTCGATCTCGCAAAGCCGCTCGCGACGGCCCGTACCCTTGACGTTATGTCCTCGCCGGCGGAGCAGTATGCGCACTCTCGTCAGCGGATGAAGTACCCGAAGGTCTCGGAGTTCCAGGCCGGCTACAGCTTCGACCTCGACGACTTCCAGGTGCAGGCCTGCCGGGCGCTGGAAGAGGGCTACGGGGTGCTGGTTTGCGCGCCCACCGGGGCCGGCAAGACCGTGGTCGGGGAGTTCGCGATCTACCTGGCGCTGGCGATGGGGCAGAAGTGCTTCTACACCACCCCGATCAAGGCGCTGTCCAACCAGAAGTACAACGACCTGCTGCAGCGCTACGGGCCGGCCAACGTCGGACTGCTGACCGGCGACAACGCGATCAACCCGTTCGCGCCGATCGTGGTGATGACCACCGAGGTGCTGCGCAACATGCTCTACGTGGGCAGCGACGCCCTGGCCGGCCTCGGGTTCGTGGTGATGGACGAGGTGCACTACCTCGGTGACCGGTTCCGCGGCGCGGTCTGGGAAGAGGTGATCATCCACCTGCCCGACTCGGTGCGGCTGGTGTCGCTGTCGGCGACGGTGTCCAACGCCGAGGAGTTCGGCGACTGGCTGGTCGAGGTGCGCGGCGACACCCGGGTGATCGTGCACGAGGAGCGGCCGGTGCCGCTGTGGCAGCACATGCTGGTGGGCAACCGGATGTTCGACCTGTTCGCCGAGAACGCCGAGCCGGCCGCCGGGACCCAGCCCAACCCGGACGGTCCGGGCTCGGGAACTGTCCGGGACAGCGTCCGGGTCGACCCGACCCTGCTGCGCTACGTCCGGGACCGGATGCGCACCACCGACCTCGCCCCGGCGCGACATTCTGGTGGCGGCCGGGACCGCTACCGCGGTGGCCCGGGGCCGCGCTGGCGCCCGCCCTCCCGGCCGGAGGTGATCAGCCGGCTGGACCGGGAGGGGCTGCTGCCGGCCATCACCTTCCTGTTCAGCCGGGCCGGCTGCGACGCCGCCGTCCGGCAGTGCGTGGCCGCCAACCTGCGGCTGACCACCGACGACGAGCGCGAGGACATCCGGCTGCTGGTGGAGAACCGGACGGCGAGCCTGGCCGCCGAGGACCTCGACGTGCTGGGCTACTGGGAGTTCTCCGAGGGCCTGCAGCGGGGTATCGCCGCCCACCACGCGGGCATGATCCCGGCGTTCAAGGAGGTGGTGGAGGAGCTGTTCGTGCGCGGGCTGGTGCGGGTGGTGTTCGCCACCGAGACCCTCGCGCTGGGCATCAACATGCCGGCCCGGACGGTGCTGCTGGAACGGCTGGTCAAGTTCAACGGCGAGACGCATGCCGACCTGACGCCGGGGGAGTACACCCAGCTCACCGGACGGGCCGGCCGCCGCGGCATCGACGTGGAGGGCCACGCGGTGGTGCAGTGGAGCCCCGAGGTCGACCCGGCCCGGGTGGCGGGCCTGGCCTCCACCCGCACCTACCCGCTGCGCTCGTCGTTCCGGCCGTCCTACAACATGGCGATCAACCTGGTGTCCCAGGTCGGCCGCGACACCGCCCGGGCGCTGCTGGAGTCCTCCTTCGCCCAGTTCCAGGCCGACCGGTCGGTGGTCGGCCTGATCCGCCAGATCAGCCGCAACGACAAGGCGCTGGCCGACTTCGAGAACCGGATGCACTGCCACCTGGGCGACTTCGGCTCCTACCAGGAGCTGCGTACCCGGATCTCGGAGCGGGAGAAGTCGCTGAGCCGCAAGGGAGCCTCCGACCGCCGCGCGGCGGTGGTGCAGTCGATGGAGGCACTGCGGCCCGGGGACGTGATCCGGATCCAGGCTGGCCGGCGCGCGGGCCTGGCGGTGGTGGTAGACCCGGGCCTGTCGCCGATCGCCGACCCCCGACCGCTGGTGGTCACCGAGGACCGCTGGGCGGGCCCGGTCACCCCGCTGGACTTTCCGCACGCCGTCGAGGTGCTCGGCCGGCTGCCGGTCACCAGGCACTTCAACCACCGCAGTCCGGCCGCCCGGCGCGACCTCGCCTCCTCCATCCGCAACCTCCGGATCGCCGACCAGCCGGCCTCCCGGCGCCGGGACCGCACCGGTGCGGCCGACGACGCGGAACTCGCCAGCCTGCGGGCGGCGCTGCGCGCCCACCCGTGCCACGGCTGCCACGACCGCGAGGAGCACGCCCGGTGGGCCGAGCGAGCCGGCCGGCTGCGCCGGGAGAACGAGGCGCTGCGGCAGCGGGCCGAGGGCCGCACCCACTCGCTGTCGCGTACCTTCGACCAGGTCTGCGCGCTGCTCACCGAACGCGGCTACATGCGTCCGGCCGATCCGGACGCGGCCGACGACACCGCCGAGACCATCACCGGCGCGGGCCGGCAGCTGTCGCGGATCTGGTCGGAGTCGGACCTGCTGATCGCCGAGTGCCTGCGCAGCGGCACCTGGTCCGGGCTGGACCCGGCCGAGCTCGCCGCGGTGTGCTCGGCGATGATCTACGAGGCCCGCCGGGACGAGCCGCCGGCGCCGAAGCTGCCGGGTGGCCGGCTGCGCGAGGCACTGCACGAGACGCACCGGCTGTGGGCCGAGGTCAGCGAGGCCGAGGGCGCCCACCACCTGCCGCTGTCGCGGGAACCGGACCTCGGCTTCGTGTGGGCCAGCTACCGGTGGGCGAAGGGCGACTCGCTGGACCGGGTGCTGAACTCGATGTCCGACGACGGCACCGGGCTGCCGGCCGGCGACTTCGTGCGCTGGATGCGCCAGCTGCTCGACCTGCTCGAGCAGCTGGCCCGGGCCGACGCGATCGACCCGGCTATCCGCAACACCGCCGCGGCGGCCTGCACGGCGCTGCGCCGCGGGGTGATCGCCCAGCAACTGTAAGGCAGTCCTGGTCCGGCGGAAGGTCAGCCGGCGCGGGTCAGCCAGCGGCGCGGGCCGCCGCCTCCAGCCGCTGCCAGTAGTCGGCCAGCCAGCTGGAGTCCACGTCCGGCAGGTTGGAGTTGCCCGCCTGCAGCCCGGCGGCGCCGTCGATCAGCTCCCGGACGATGTCGGCGTGCCCGGCATGCCGGTGGGTCTCGGTGGCCATGTGCACCAGCACCCGGTGCAGCGTCACCGCGCGGTGCTCGGCCGGCCACCAGGGCACCTCGCCGACGGCATCCAACGGCAACTGCTCGATGGTCTGGTCGCTGTGCGCCCAGCTGCGGTGGTACAGCCCGACGATCTGCTCGCGGCTCTCGTCCGGGGTGGCCCACAGGTCGGCGTTGGGCTCGGCGCCGTCGTCGAACCACGGCAGCGGGATGCCGCTCGGCCGGCCGAAGGTGTCGCCGAAGTACCCGAGCTCGATGCTGGCCACATGCTTGACCAGGCCGAGCAGGTTGGTGCCGGTGGGCGTCATCGGCCGGCGGATGTCGTATTCGGACAGCCCCTCCAGCTTCCACAGCAACGCTTCCCGGCCCGCTTTCAGGTAGCGGTGCAGATCGTGCTTGGCGCTGTCGGTCATGTCCTCGGCCCCTTCGTCAGCCGGCCACCTGGGCCAGCGCGGTGGTCAGTCGCTCCATCGAGTTGGCGATGCCGAACCGCTCGCCCAGTGCTGCGAGCATCTCCGGGTCGGCCGGCTTGGCGGGGATCGCGGTCTGCAGCTCGTCCACCGGGACGTCGGTACGCCCGCGCACCACCGCCGGGGCGACCGCCAGATAGTCCAGCGAGGCCATGATCTTGGACCGGACCGGGCCGCCCATCTTCGGGTCGCCGGACTGGGCGGCCGCCACGATGTTCTCGATGGTGCCGAACTTGGCCACCACCGCCGCCGCGGTCTTGGCGCCGATGCCGGCCACCCCGGGCAGCCCGTCGGACGGGTCGCCGCGCAGCATCGCGAAGTCGGCGTAGTGGCCGGCCGGGATGCCGTACTGGGCCTGCACCTCCTCCGGGGTGAAGATCACCATGTTGGACAGTCCCTTGCCGGTGTAGAGCACCCGCACCTTGTCGGTGGCCAGGTCGATCAGGTCCCGGTCGCCGGACACCACGTCCACCTCGATGCCGCGGCCGCCGTAGCGGTGCGCCAGGGTGGCGATCACGTCGTCGGCCTCGAACCCTTCGGCGCCGACCGCACACAGCCCCGCCGCCTTGAGCACCGCGAGCAGGATCGGCACCTGCGGCTCGAGCAGGTCGGGCACCTGTTCCACGTCCGGGGTGCCGGCGCCGGTGGTGTACTCCACCCGGTGCGCCTTGTAGGAGGGCAGCAGCGCCACCCGGAACGCCGGGCGCCAGTCGTAGTCCAGGCAGGCGACGAAGTCGGTGGGCCGGTAGCGGGTGATCAGGGTGGCGACCATGTCGCTGAAGCCGCGGACGGCGTTGACCGGCATCCCGTCCGGCGCGGTCACGGTGTCGGGCACGCCGTAGAAGGCGCGGAAGTACAGGCTGGCTGAGTCCAGCAGCATCACACGGCTCACCGGGCACACGATAACCATTGCGCGCCGGCAAACCACCGCGGGCGCTGGCAAACCACCGCAGGGGCTAGCGTCCTCCCATGGTGTATGTGATCGGCGAGGCGCTGATCGACCTGGTGATGGCGCCCGCTGGCGGGCCGGGGCCGACCGGCTACCTCGCCCATCCCGGCGGCAGCCCGTACAACGTCGCGATCGGGCTGGCCCGGCTCGGGCAGCCGGCTCGACTGCTGGCCCGGCTGTCCGGCGACGCCTTCGGCCGGCAGCTGCGGGCGCACGCCGAGGCCAACGGCGTGGACCTGTCCTGCGCGGTGGACGCCGCCGAGCAGTCCACGCTGGCCGTGGTCAGCCTGGACGCCGAGCGCAACGCCGAGTACGACTTCTACCGCACCGGCACCGCGGACTGGCAGTGGAGCGACGCCGAGCTGGACCGGATCCCGGCCGACGCGTCCTGGCTGCACACCGGCTCGCTGGCGTCCTGGACCGAGCCCGGGGCCGGCGTGATCGCCGGCCAGCTGCGCCGGCGCCGGCAGCGGCAGCCGGTGGTGGTCAGCTACGACCCGAACATCCGGCCCGCGCTGCTGCCCGACCACCGGCAGGCACTCGACCGGGTCGAGGCGATGGTGCGGCTCGCCGACGTGGTGAAGGCCTCCGCCGAGGACCTGGCCTGGCTCTATCCCGGACGGGGCGCCGACGAGGTGCTGCGGCACTGGCGCGGGCTGGGGACCGCCGTGGTGGTGATGACCGACGGCGGGCGCGGGGCCCGGTTCCTGGCCGGCCAGTCAGCCGCCGACGGCGAGGTGGCGACGGTGCCGGGCCGGCCGGTCGAGGTGGTCGACACCGTCGGCGCCGGTGACGCGTTCATGGCCGGGCTGATCAACGCGCTGGTCGCCGGCGGGTTCGCCCCCGGGGCCGGGTCAGCGGTGGCGCCCGCGGTCGCCGAGGCCGTCCTGGTAGCAGCGCTGACCTGCGCCCGGGCCGGCGCCAACCCGCCGACCGCGGCCGAGCTGGCCGCCGCGCGGGACCAGCGGGACTAGCCGCCCCGCAAGACCCAGCCGCCCCGCAAAGACCAATCGCCCGGCACGACCGGTCGGCGCGAGACCAGCCGCGCGACAAGGACCGGTCGGGCTCAGCTGGCCGGGTCGGCCACCGGCTCCGGATTGGCGTACTCGCTGGCCGCGGCGACCGTGCTGCCCCGTACCACCAGCTCGGTCTCGAGCACCACGTCGGTGGGCTCGGCATCGGTGACCAGCGCCGACAGCAGCGACTGGGCCAGCAGCGCGCCCTGCTCGCCAACCGGCTGGCGCATCGTGGTCAGGTCCATCAGGCTCGCGGTGGCGTGGTCGTCGAAGCCGATCACCGCGATGTCCTCGGGCACCCGCAGCCCGGACCGCCGGATGGCACGGATCGCGCCGTAGGCCATCTCGTCGGACTCGGCGAACACCGCGGTCGGCCGCTCGGCGCGCCGCAGCAGCTGCAGCATCGCGGCCTCGCCGCCCTCGACGGTGAAGTAGCCCAGGCACTCCAGCTCCTCGGGCGGGCGCACCCCGGCCGCCAGCAGCGCGTTGCGGTAGCCGGTGCCGCGATGGTGCGGCGGGGTGAAGCGCATCGGGTCGTCGGTGTCGCCGCCGATCAGCGCGATGCGCCGGTGGCCCAGCGACAGCAGGTGCTCCACCGCGGTGCGGGCCGCCGCCTCGTCGTCGATCCGCACCGAGGACAGCCCCGGGTGCTTGACGCCCAGCACCCCGACCGGCAGTTCCAGGGTGTGCAGGGCCGCCACCTCGTCGTCGGTGAGCGCCAGGCTGACCACCAGCACCGCGTCCACCCGCTTGCGCACCGGCAGTACCGAGAAGAACCGTTCCCGGCCGTCGCTGTCGCCCAGGTTGTGCAGCAGCAGGTCGTAGCCGGCGGCGCTGAGCACCGACTCGACCGCGCCGAGCACCTCGGCGAAGAACCACCGGTTGACGAACGGGACCACCACGCCGAGGGTGGAGGACCGGCCGCTGGCCAGCCGCGCCGCGAACGGCGAGGCGACGTAGTCCAGCTCCCGGGCTGCTGAGAGGACCTTGTCGCGGGTGGCCGCGGCCACGTCGGGAAGCCCGCGCAGCGACCGGGACACGGTGGCTATCGAGACGCCCGCCAGCTTTGCTACGTCCTCGATACTGGCTGACATGGGACAAGCCTCCTGAAAGTCTTTACAGCACCGTATTCCATGGGACACACCAGGGCCAGCGTGAGCGCCTCGACCCCCACAGACCCGGCTGGCACACTCGCATGGTGCGCACCCTGCTGATCAACGGGCGGATCTACAGCCCGTGGGCTCGCGACGCCAGCGCCATGCTGGTGACGGACTCCGAGGTGGCCTGGCTCGGCGAGGACGCCTCCGCCACGACCATGTCGGCCGACCGCACCGTTGATCTTGACGGAGCCCTGGTGATCCCGGCGTTCGTCGACTCACATTTTCACACCACCGATACCGGACTGTCACTGAGCGGGCTGGAGTTGGGGACCGCTGGCACGCTGGCCGAGGCGCTGCGGGCCGTCGAGCGGGCCGCCCGGGCCAGCGGCGGCCGGCCGCTGCTGGGCTCGGGATGGGACGAGACCCGCTGGCCGGAGGGCCGGGCGCCGACCGCCGCCGAACTGGACCGGGCCAGCTACGGCGGGGTGGTCTACCTGGCGCGCACCGACGCCCATTCCGCCGTGGTGTCCTCGGCGCTGCTGGCCTCGGTGCCGGGCATCGCCGGCCTGGACGGCTACTCCCCGGACGGCCGGCTGACCAAGGCCGCCCATCACGCCGCCCGGGCGGTCGCCCGCTCGGCCATCACCGCCGGCCAGCGCGCCGAGCTGCACCGGACCGCGCTGCGGCACGCGGCCGCCTGCGGGGTGGCCGCGGTGCACGAGATGGCGGGGCCGGAGATCTCCAGCGCCGAGGACCTGGCCGCGCTGCTGGCGCTGGTGCGGGAAGCCGGCGAGCCCTATCCGGAGGTGTACGGGTACTGGGGCGAGCTGCGCGGTGCCGCGGCGGCGGCCGAGCTGGGCGCGATCGGCGCCGGCGGCGACCTGTTCTGCGACGGCTCGATCGGCTCGCACACCGCCGGGATGCTCGAGCCCTACGTCGACCGGCCCGGTGAGTGCGGTTACCTGCGTTACGAGACCGCCGAGCTCGCCGAGCACCTCGTCGAGTGCACCGAGGCCGGCCTGCAGGGCGGCTTCCATGCCATCGGGGACGCCGCCACCGGCCAGGTGGTGGACGCGATGCGGCTGGCCGCCGAGCGGCTCGGCGCCCGGGTGGCCACTGCCGGGCACCGGATCGAGCACGCCGAGCTGATCACCGACGTCCCGGCGCTGGCGGCCAGCGGGCTGATCGCCTCGGTGCAGCCGGCCTTCGACGCCACCTGGGGCGGCGCGCACGGCATGTACGCCCAGCGGCTGGGCGCCGAGCGGGCCGGCCGGCTCAACCCGCTGGCGGCGCTGGCCGCCGCCGGCACGCCGCTGGCCTTCGGCGCCGACTCCCCGGTCACCCCGGTGGACCCGTGGGGCGCGGTCCGAGCCGCCATCCACCCGACCAACCCGGCGCACGCGCTGAGCCCGCGGGCGGCCCTGGCCGCGCACACCCGGGGCGGCTGGCGGGCGGCCCGGGCCGAGCAGGACTCCTCCGGGGTGCTGGCTCCCGGCTCGCCGGCCAGCTACGCGGTGTTCGCCGCCGGCCCGCTGGCGGTGGACGCCGCCGACGAGCGGCTGTCGCGGTGGAGCACCGACGAGCGCTCCGGCGTGCCCGGCCTGCCCGACCTCATCCCTGGCCGGGAGTTGCCGCGCTGCCTGCGCACCGTGGTCCGGGGCCGGCAGATCTTCGACTCCGGTGAGCTGGCATGAGGTACCGGCTGCTGCTGGCAGCCGTTGCCGGCCTGCTGGGATCGGCGGCCTTCCCCAAGCCCGGCATCTGGCCGCTGGCCTTCCTGTCGGTGGCGGGGCTGTCGGTGGCGGTCGCCGGCCAGCGGTCCCGGCGCGGCGCGCTGCTCGGCCTGGTGTACGGGGCGGGGTTGTTCGGCCCGATGCTGCACTGGACCTCGACCTATGTCGGCGCGCTGCCCTGGCTGATCCTGGTGTTCTCCCAGACCTGGTTCCTGGCCTTGCTCGGCGCCGCGCTGCCGGTGGTGCAGCGCCACCGGTTCGGCGCGGTGACCAGCGCGGCGCTGTGGGTGGCCGAGGAGGCGGCCCGGGACCGGTTGCCGTTCGGCGGCTTTCCGTGGGGCCGGTGGGCGTTCAGCCAGGCCAGCTCGCCGCTGCGGTGGTTCGCGGCCCTGGGCGGCGCGCCGCTGGTGACCTTCGCGGTGGCGCTGACCGGCACCCTGCTGGCCGCCACCGTGCTGGCCTGGGCTGGGCTGGGCTGGGCCTCCGAACGCCGGTCACTGCCACCACCGGTGCGGGGCCGGCTGCCGCTCCGGACCGCCGGGCAGCTGGCCGCCGCCGTGCTGGTGCTGCTGATCGGCGGGCTGCTGGCCTATCCGCTGCGGCCGTCCGCACAGTCCGACCGCAGCACCACGGTGGCCGCGATCCAGGGCAACGTGCCCGACCGCGGGCTGGAGTTCAACGCCCGCCGCCGCCAGGTGCTGGACAACCACGTGGCCCAGACGCTGAAGCTGGCCGCCGACATCAAGGCCGGCCGGCTGGCCCGGCCGTCACTGGTGCTGTGGCCGGAGAACGCCTCCGACATCGACCCGACCACCAACCCCGACGCCGCGGCGGTGATCCAGCGGGCGGTGGACGCGGTCGGCGTGCCGATCCTGGTGGGAGCCCTGATCGACGGCCCGGGCCCGGACCACGTCACCAACGCCGGCATCGTCTGGATGCCGACCGGCTCCGCGGCGCCCGGCCCCGGCCAGCGCTACGTCAAGCGGCACCCGGTGCCGTACGGGGAGTACATCCCACTGCGGTCGCTGGCCCGCGCGGTGAGCAGCAAGGTGGACCTGGTGGGCCGGGACATGGTGGCCGGCGGAGGCAACGGCCTGCTGACCCAGACCCCGTACCCGGTCGGGGACGTGATCTGCTTCGAGATCGCCTACGACTCGCTGGTCACCTCCTCGGTCCGGGCCGGCGCCCGGTTGCTGGTGGTGCAGACCAACAACGCCACCTTCGGGCACAGCGCCGAGACCTACCAGCAGCTGGCGATGACCCGGCTGCGCGCCATCGAGCACGCCCGCACCGTGGTGCAGGTGGCGACCAGCGGCAAGTCGGCGATCATCGGCCCGGACGGCGCCACGGTGGCCGAGTCCGGCCCGCTGTACACCGCCGACGTGCTGGTGCGGACGGTGCCGCTGTCCGGTTCGACTACGCTGGCCACCCGGACGGGAGCCGCCGCCGAATGGGTGCTGACGGCACTGGGCCTGCTCGGGCTGGTGGTCGGCGTCCGGCGTAGCGACCGCACCAGGCAGACCGAGCGCCAGCCGGGACGACAGGGAAGGGGAACGGGTGACCGAGGCCGAGAGCGGGTCGTCAGCAGAACCGGGGGAGCAGCTCCGGACGCTGGTGATCATCCCGACCTATAACGAGCGCGAGAACCTGCCGCTGATCCTGCAGCGGCTGCGCACCGCGGTACCCGAGGCGGACGTCCTGGTCGTCGACGACAGCAGCCCGGACGGCACCGGGACGCTGGCCGACAAGATCGCCGCCGAGGACTCGCACGTCGAGGTGCTGCACCGCGACCAGAAGGCGGGCCTGGGGGCGGCCTACGTGGCCGGCTTCCGGCACGGCCTGGCCGCCGGCTACCAGGTGCTGGTCGAGATGGACGCCGACGGTTCGCACGCCCCGGAACAGCTGCCCCGGCTGCTGACCGCGCTCGACCATGCCGACCTGGTGCTGGGGTCGCGCTGGGTGACCGGTGGCCAGGTGCTGAACTGGCCGCGGTCGCGGCGGCTGCTCTCGCGCGGCGGCAACCTCTACACCCGGCTGGCGCTGGGCATCGACCTGCACGACGCCACCGGCGGCTACCGGGCCTACCGGCGCTCGGTGCTGCAGACCATCGACCTGTCCGCGATCGCCTCGGAGGGCTACTGCTTCCAGGTGGACCTGGCCTGGCGGGCGGTGCAGGCCGGCTTCCGGGTCATCGAGGTGCCGATCACGTTCGCCGAGCGGGTCCGGGGCGAGTCGAAGATGAGCGGCGACATCGTCCGGGAGGCGCTGTTGCGGGTCACCGAATGGGGTGCCGCGCACCGGCTGGCCCAGCTCAAGCGGCTGGTCACCCGCCGCTAGTCCTTCCGGCTGCCTCCGTGCGCCGCCGGAAGCCATTCCGTATCCGTTTCGCGCGCCCTGGCGTTCCTAATGGATACCGAATCCGGACCTGGACGGATCCCTGAGATCCGGACGCAAGCGAATACGGGAGCCGGAAGCGAACGGCGCCGGCAAAGAGTTCGGCCGGCCCAGAAAACTGGGCCGGCCGATGCCGTGCGAGGTGACCGGCTGCGCACCGATCACGGAACTTCTCAGGCGGTCTTGGGCGACTTGGTGCCGGGCCCGCCACGCCGTGCCCGCAGCACGTCCAGGCGCTCGGCGAGCACCTCTTCGAGGTCGGCGATGGTGCGCCGCTCGATCAACATGTCCCAGTGGGTACGCGGGGCCTTGGTCTTCTTGGGCTCCGGCTCGGGCAGGTCGACCGCCTTGGCGGTGGTGCCGTCCAGCCGGCATTCCCAGGTGGGCGGCAGTTCGGCGTCGTGGGCGAACGGCACGCTGAACTCGTGGTCGCGCTCGCACCGGAATCTAATGAGCTGACGCGGCGCAGGCTCCGCGGCGTATTCGGTTTCGTAACTGATGGCGCCGAGGCGGCTGCCCCGGAGTACACGATCGGCCATTGTCTTCACTCCTCACCCAGGCTTGGGTACCGAGTTACCAACGGACGGACCCGGCGGATAATTCCCTGAGCCTATCGACAGTACTCGCCCGGACTCCAGGTCCGCTGCCCCGCTCCGTCCGTTTTGCCGGGATCACCGCTGGGACTGAGACCCATCTCTCGTCCGGCCGCTCATCATCCGCCCAGTGGCGTCAATCCAGGATGAGTTGCTCGCCCAGTTCCAGCTCGCCGAGCTCGCCACGGCGGTAGTGCGCCCGGCACAGCACCTGGTAGCGGACCTCGTGGGCTGCCGACGCGACGGTGTCGGCGACCAGCACCGTGTCGCCCTCCCGGGTGATCCGGCCGCCGATCACCCGGGCGTTGTGCCGGCCGGGCAACCCGCACCAGCACAGCACCTCGACCTGGATCTCGGAGATCTCGTCGGCCAGCTCCATCAGCCGCTTGGCACCCGGCAGCAGCAGGCTGCGGAAGTCGGTGGCCAGGCCGAAGCAGTAGACGTCGACGTGGTACTCGTCGACCAGTTCGGCCAGCTGGTCGACGTGCTCGGGCTCGAGGAAGCCAGCCTCGTCGACGATCAGGTAGTCCACCCGGCGGCCGCGCGCCCAGTGCTCGCGGACCAGCCGGCGCATGTCCAGGGAGTCGGTGACCTCGATGGCGTCGTGGCTGAGCCCCACCCGGGTGGTGACCAGGGCGCCGCCGGAGCGGTCGTAGCGGGTCAGGATCAGCCCGGACCGGCCCTGCCGGGCATGGTTGTGGTTCATCTGCAGCGCCAGGGTGGACTTGCCGCAGTCCATCGGCCCGTAGAAGAACTTCAGGTGGGCCGGCATCGAGATCTCGCGGCGGTTGCCGGCCGCGGGCACCGCGGCCAGGGCACTGTCGCGGCCCGGCTGGCCGTCGGCGAGGGTTGCAGGCACGGCTCGCGAGGGTACTCGCCGCCTGGCCGGCATGGGGCGGCACCCGCCCGGCAGCCGGTCAGACCCGGTCGGGGGCGACGTTGCCGGCCTGGCAGATCGCCGCCCGCAGCGGCACCCGGGCCAGCAGCACGAAACCGGCGACGAAGAAAACCACCAGCGACACCAGCGCGCTGCGGTAGGAGCCGCTGAGCTGGTAGGCCAGCCCGAAGATCAGCGGCCCGAGCCAGGACGTCCCGGAGTCGCTGATCTCGTAGAAGCCGAAGTACTCAGCCTCCGAGCCGGCCGGGATCAGCCGGGAGAACATCGAGCGGGACAGTGCCTGGCTGCCGCCCAGCACCACCGCGATCCCGACGGCCAGCAGGTAGAACTGCCAGGCCGTCCCGGCCCGGACCAGGTAGGCGGCCAGCACCAGCAGCAGCCAGGCCACCAGCGAACCGAGCACCACCCGCTTGGCGCCGAACCGCTCGGCGAGCCGGCCCAGCCACAGCGCGCCGCCGAAGGCGACGAACTGCACCAGCAGGATCGCCGACAGCAGCACGGTGTCGTCGAGGTGCAGTTCCTTGTCGCCGTACTGCGCGGCGATCGTGGTGACGGTCTGGATGCCGTCGTTGTAGACCAGGAACGCCAGCAGGAAGGCCACCGTCAGCGGGTAGCGGCGCACCCCGGCCAGGGTCCGGCGCAGCTGCCGGAACCCGGCCAGCAGCACCGGTTCGGCGCCGGACGAGGCTTCGGTCCGGGGCAGGCCCGCCAGCAGCTGCCACGACCGGAGGTTGAACAGCGCCCACCACAGGCCCGCCGAGCACAGCGAGATGCGGGCCAGCAGGGCCTTGTCGTCCAGGAACAGGCTGAGCAGGAAGTCCCCGGCCAGCAGCAGGCCGCCGCCGACGTAGGCCAGCGCCCAGCCGGTCGAGGACACCCGGTCCCGCTCGGCGGTGCCGGACACGTCGACCAGCAGCGCGTAGTTGACCACCGTGGCGCACGAGTACCCCAGGAACGCCACCACGAACAACACCGCACCGAGCTGCCAGTTGCCCCCGCGCACCGCGAACATCGCCACGCAGGCCGCCGCACCCAGCCAGCCGAAGCCGAGCAGGATCTCCCGCTTGGCCCCGGTCCGGTCGGCGATCGCGCCCACCACCGGCATCGCCACCACCAGCAGCACCGTGGCGAAGGACACCAGGTAGGCGAACAGGCTGCCCGGCGCCACCGGGATGCCCACCACCGACACCCGGCCGGCCTTGCCGACCGCGTTCTCGGCCAGCGAGGTCAGGTACCGGCCCATGAACACCGTGACCACGATGGTGGGGAAGACGTGGCTGCCCCAGCCGTAGAGATACCAGCCGCGCCGGTGCCGCAGCACCGCGCCGGCCGGTGCGGTCCCCAGCTCCGTCATGCCGGCCACTGGCCCCGCTCGCGCAGCACGTCGCGCAGCAGGTCGGCCCGGTCGGTCATGATCGCGTCCACCCCGAGGTCGAGCAGCCGCACCATCTCGGCCGGCAGGTTCACCGTCCAGACGTGCACCTCGATGCCGCGGGCCCGGGCCGCGGCCAGGAACCGGGGCCCGACCACCTGCAGCGGCCCGAGCCGGGCCGGCACCTGGGCGGCCAGGCCGGCGCTCCCGGGCGGCCCGGCGAACGGTCCATTGGTACGGCGGAGCGGGCCGGCGACCGAGCCGAGGAAGCCGAGCCGGCCGTGCCGCAACGCCGCCACCTCAACCGGCGAGAGCGCGCTGGCGGTGCCGGGCGCGGCCAGCCGGCGCAGCCGCCGCAGCCGGCCGGCGGAGAAGGTCGCCAGCCGCACCCGGTGCCAGGCGTTGGTACGCCGGATCGCCTCCAGGGTGGGTTCCACCGCCGCGTCGCACTTGACGTCGATGTTGACGCTCACCCCGCCGAAGGACGACAGCACCTCCTCCAGCCGGGGAATCGGTTCCCGGCCCCGGATCCGGGCGGCGCTGACCTGCCGCCAGCTCAGCTGCCGCAGCCGGCCCGAGGAGGTGGTGACCCGGTCCAGCATTTCGTCGTGGAAGGCCAGCGCCACCCCGTCCGCGGTGACCCGCGCGTCGGTCTCCAGATGCCGGTAGCCGAGGTCGACCGCGGCCTGGAACGCCGCCATCGAGTTCTCGGCGCCGTCCGGGGAGAAGCCCCGGTGCGCGATGCCGATCGTCAAGGAGAACCAGCCGCAGCGACGTTCAGCCGGCCTGCGGCAGTCCCAGCAGCTGGCGCAGGTAGCGGACCGGCGGCGAGCCGTAGTCGAGGATCTCGTCGTGCAGCTGCCGGTCCGACCAGTCCGGATGTGCCCGGCGCAGGTCGGTGACCAGCTCGCGGACCTCGACGTAGCCGACGAAGTAGGTGCACAGCTGGGTCGAGGTCAGCTGCACCCGGCGCCACTTGCCGGCCGCCTCGCCTTCCTCCTGGTAGCCGCGCACCGTCATCAGCTCCATCGCGCCGCGCTCGTCCAGGTCGCCGGCGTGGAAGGAGATGTCCATGATGGTGTTGAGCACGGCCCGCAGCTGCATCTTCAGCTGCTGCATCCGCACCGCCGCGGCCGCCGCCGTAGAGATGTCGCTGCGGTAGCCGCGGGCGGCCATCAGCTCCTCGGCATAGGTGGCCCAGCCCTCGATGAACGAGCCGCTGCCGAACACCCCGCGAACCGGGTTGCTGCCGGAGTAGCGGTGGGCGTGCGAGAGCTGCTCGACGTGCCCGGGCATCGCCTCGTGGATGGTGAGGTTGTGCAGCATGTGGTTGTTGTACTCGCGGTAGAACGACCGGACTCGTTCTTCCGACCAGTCCTTCGGGGTGGGCGAGACCGCGAACTGGGTGGCCAGCGGCGCGGTCTCCAGCGCGCCGACCGCGACGCAGTACGCCACCGCCACGCCCCGGTCGATCTCGGGCATCTCGATGACGTCCACCGGGTCGTCGAGCAGGGTGACCAGCTCGTGCTGGCGGACGAACTCGGTGGTTTCGGCAAGGGCCTCCCGGCACAGCTGCAGGATAGTGTCGCTGGTGGGGACGTCGGCGGCCAGCCGGGCGTACTCGGCGGCGATCGCGTCCCGGTCCACGTTCGCCGAACCGGTGGTGCGTCCGACCAGCTCGGTCAGTTCCGCCTCGATCCGGTCCAGGTCGCGGTAGGCCTGCTCCAGCAGCTTGTCCGGTTGCCACGGGGTGGCCAGGATCAGCTCCAGCTTGCGGGCGAACAGCTCGGCGCCGAGCCGGGCGGAGCGGTGCGCGTTCGGCAGCTCGCCGCGCAACCAGTCCTGGTGGGTCCGCACCGCCGTGGCCGCCCGGCTGATCTCCTCCGACAGGTCGAGGTCGCTGCCGGCCTGGGCGAGCGCCGCCGGCACCTCGGACTCGATCAGGGCCAGGGTGCCCTCCAGCTGCCCGATGGCGGTCTCGACGTGGATCCGGGGCATGTCGCCCAGCCGGGCGCGGGCCGCCTCGAGGTAGTCGGGCACCCCGCGCAGCCGGCCGGCCAGGTTGGCCAACCGCTCCGGTAGCGGCGCGAACTCGCGCGACAACAACCCGTACAGCGCCTGTCCGGGGTTGTGCCGCATCGGGTTCCAGCCGGCCTCGTCGATCTCGGCCAGCCCGTGCAGCTCGCTCTGGGCAGCCGTTCGCAGGATGTCCCGGTCGACCGCGTCGGCGGTGTCGAACTCCCCGGCCGGCAGCTCGTCCAGCGAGGTGATCAGGGTGGTCAGCTCGGCCTGGCGGCGCTCCTGGGCAGCCGTCGACGGATCGCCGAGCCGGTCGTCGTGGCTGTGCTCACCGAGAAAGGTTGCTTCGTCGGGATATGCCGCGCAATAGGAGGTGACTGCATCGTCGGCGATTTTGGTGAAATTCTCTGCGGCGGTGGGGTTTTCGGGAGTCATGCGCAGACGGTAGTAGGCCATTTCGCTTCTGGCGCCAATATCAGCGAAAACTGCTCAAGATCTGAACAAAGCGCTGTAGGCATTGATAGCCGGCTGGCCGCCGAGGTGGGCGTAGAGCACCGTCGAGTCGCGTGCGATCTGTCCGGTGCTGACCAGCTCGATCAGGCCGGCCATCGACTTGCCCTCGTAGACCGGGTCGATGATCATCCCCTCCAGCCGGCCGGTCAGCCGCATTGCCTCTAAGGTGGATTCAACCGGAATGCCGTAATAGTCGCCGGCCCAGCCTTCCAGCACGGTGATCTCGTCGGCGCGCAGCTCGCGGCCCAGACCGATCAGGGCGGCGGTGTTGCGCGCGATCCGCTCGACCTGGTCGCGGGTCTCGGCGATCTTGGCCGAGGCGTCGATGCCGAGCACCCGGCGATGCCGCCCAGAGCCGGCCCGGCCCATTGCTTCCTCCAGCGCGGCGAAGCCGGCGATCATGCCCGCGTGGGTGGAGCCGGTCACGCTGCACACCACGATGGTGTCGAAGAAGACGCCGAGCTCGGCCTCCTGCTGGGCCACCTCGAAGGCCCAGTTCGCGAAGCCCAGGCCGCCCAGCCGGTGGTCGGATGCGCCGGCCGGAATCGGGTACGGCACGCCGCCGGCGTCGCGGATCTCGGCCAGCGCGTTCTCCCAGCTCTCCTTGAAGCCGATGCCGAAGCCGGCCTCGACCAGCTCGACGTGGGCGCCCATGATCCGCGACAGCAGGATGTTGCCGACCCGGTCGTTGACCGCGTCCGGCCAGTTCACCCAGCTCTCCTGCACCAGCCGGGCCTGCAACCCCAGCTTCGCCGCCACCGCCGCGACCTGGCGGGTGTGGTTGGACTGCACGCCGCCGATCGAGACCAGGTGGGTGGCGCCCTGGGCCAGCGCGTCGGGAACCAGGTACTCCAGCTTGCGGGTCTTGTTGCCGCCGAAGGCCAGGCCCGAGTTGCAGTCCTCCCGCTTGGCCCACACCTGCGCCCCGCCCAGGTGCGCAGACAGCCGCTCCAGCGGGTGCACCGGGCTCGGGCCGAACAGCAGCGGGTAACGGGGGAAGTCGGACAGGGCCATCGGACGGCCTCCTCGGATGCGGATTGCGGGCCGGGTCGCGCATCGGCGCTGACAGGGCACAGCCTAGGTGCCCCGCATGGGATGCTCAGCCGGTGGCTGAGATCGTGTTCTCCTCCGACCTGGACGACGTCGACTGGGCAGCGCTCAAAGACGCCCTGGTGGCCGACGACTTCGACAACCTGCGGACTCCCGACCAGTACCGGCGCTCGCACGAGAACTCGCACGCCGTGGTGTTCGGGCGCTGCGAGGGCCGGTTCGTGGCCAACGGCCGGATCCTGAGCGACGGGGTCTGCAACGCCTACCTGGTCGACATCTGGACCGCGACCCCGCACCGCCGCCAGGGAGTCGGGCGGGAGGTGGTCAACCGGCTGCTGGCCACCGTGCCCGGCCAGCATGTCGCGCTGTTCACCGACGACATGCCGGCCTTCTACCGGACGCTGGGCTTCGCACCGCAGGTCGGCGGCATGAGCCGGATCGTGGGGGAGTGGCTGGCCGGCGGCTGAGCGGCCGGGCGGTTGAGCAGCGGCCGGGCGGTCGAGCAGCCCGAGGCGGCGCCCGCGTGCCAAGCTGGGCACATGGCCCGCACCCCTGTCGACCTCGCCCGGAAGCTTTCCGCGTTCTCCGACCACTGGTCACCCAAGGTGGTCGCCCGGCTCAACGACTACGAGGTCAAGGTGGTCAAGCTGGCCGGCGAATTCGTCTGGCACGCCCACGACGACACCGACGAGCTGTTCCTGGTACTGGCCGGCACGCTCACCATCCGGCTCGAGGACGGCGAGGTGTCGCTGGGCCCGGGCCAGCTGTTCGTGGTGTCGCGCGGCGTCCGGCACTGCCCGGTGGCCGACGGCGAGGTGCACGCGGTGCTGATCGAGCCCACCGGCGTGGTCAACACCGGCGACGCCGGCGGCCCGTTGACCGCCCGGTACGACGACTCGCTGGCCTGAGCCGGTGCGCCGGCCGGTCGCCGCCACCCCGCTCGGGCACAACCGGGACTTCCTGATCCTGTGGACCGGCGAGGCGGTCTCAGCCCTGGGCACCTCGATGAGCGTGCTGGTGTTCCCGCTGATCGGCTATGCCATCACCGGCTCGCCCGCGCAGGCGGGCCTGGCCACCACCGCGGTGCTGCTCGGCGAGGTGGTCGCCCGGCTGCCGGCTGGCGCGCTGGTCGACCGCTGGCCACGCGGCCGGGTGCTGCTGCTGAGCTACCTGGTGGGCGCCGGCTGCTACGGCAGCCTCGCGGTGGCCACCCTGGCAGGCGCTCTCACCCTGGCGCACCTGGTGGGGATCGGTTTCGTCAGCGGGGTCACCGACTCGTTCGTGGCGCCGGCCGCGTCCGCGGCGGTACGCACGGTGGTAGCCGAGCCGGACCTGCCGGTCGCCTACACCCAGCTGCAGATCCGCGGGCACGCCGCCGACCTGGTGGGGCCACCGCTGGGCGGCGCGCTGTACTCGGTGGCTCGCGGGTTGCCGTTCCTGTTCGACACGGTCAGCTACCTCGTCGGCGCGCTGGCGATCACCCGGTTGCGCACCCCGCTGCCCGCGCCCGACCGGGTTCGCCGCCCGGTGCTCGCCGACGTCGCCGAGGGGCTGCGGTTCGTCTGGCGGCACGCGGTGGTCCGGGCGATCCTGCTGTGGGGCGCGGTCCTCAACTTCGCGGTGACGCTGGCGCTGGTGAGCGTGACGCTGCGGCTGGTGAGGGCCGGCGTGCACCCGTCGGCGATCGGCCTGGTGGACTCGATCGCGGCGGCGTCCGGCGTGCTCGGCGCCCTGGTGGCGCCGGCGATCATCAGCAGGTTCCGGACCAGTACCACCACCGCGGTGACCAGCCTGCTACTGGCCGCGGTGATGGTGCCGATGGCCTGGACGGACCGGGTCCCGGTCATCGGCGCCCTGCTGGCATTCGGGATCTTCCTGCTGCCGGCAGCCAATTCCGGGATCTCGGCCTACCTGGTGACGGTCACTCCGGACCGGCTGCAGGGCCGGGTGAACTCGGCCGGCGGCTTCATCGCCGGGGGAGTGGTACCACTCGCCCCGGTGCTGGCCGGCGTCCTGATCGGGTGGGCCGGCGGCCGGGTGGCGACCCTGGTCGGCGCGGCGTGCGTGGCCCTGAGCCTGGTGCCGTTGCTGTCCAGCAGCGCAATTCGCGGCCTCGGCCGGCCGGGATCCTGGTCGGCCACCGAGCTGCCCGCCGAGGAGCTGCCGGCTGAGGAACTGCCGGCCGAGCAGCCGGCCGGAGAGCGGCCCGGCGACTAGCGGCTCAGCGGCCCAGCGGCCGGCAACCCGGCGGCTGGCAACCCGAAAGGTGCGGCCGACGCACCGGACGGCCAGGCTGGGCAAGCCTCATGGCGGCGGCTCTCAGCGGGAGGTGAACTGCGGTGACCTCCGACGACCGGGCCGCCGAGCTGTGGGGGATGGCCCACCTGGGCACCCCGATGGCGATCCGGGTGGCGGCCACCCTCCGGCTCGCCGACCACCTGGCCGCGGGGCTCGGCACCGCGGCCGAGCTGGCCCAGGCCGCCGGTGCGCACCCCGACGCGCTGGACCGGTTGCTGCGCTACCTCACCGCCCGCGGGGTGTTCAGCCGCGACGAGGCCGGCCGGTACGACCTGACCGCGCTGGGCCAGGCGCTGCGCAGCGACCATCCGGGACGGATGCGGGCCGGGCTGGACTTGACGGGCATCGGCCGGATCGAGCTGGCCTTCACCGGGCTGCTGCACAGCGTCCGCACCGGCGAACCCGCTTATCAGCAGGTGTTCGGGCACGACTTCTGGCAGGACCTGGCGGCCGATCCGGAGCGCCGGGCCACCTTCGCCGCCTGGATGGCATCGGACCTGCCGTCCCGGTCGCGGCAGCTGCTGGCCGGCTACGACTGGGGCTCGCTCGGCTGGCTGGTCGACGTCGGCGGCGGCAACGGCACGATGCTGATCGCGCTGCTGACGCACTGCCCGACGCTACGCGGAACCGTGCTGGACCGGGAGGAGAACATCTCCGACGCGCGTTCGGCGCTGGCCGGAGCCGGGCTCGCCGAGCGCGGCGAGGCGGTGGCCGGCAGCTTCTTCGACCCGCTGCCGGCCGGCGCCGGCGGCTACCTGCTGTCGCTGGTGCTGCACGACTGGGCCGACGGACCGGCGCGCGCGATCCTGCGCCGGTGCGCCGAGGCGGCGGGGGAGTCCGGCAAGGTGCTGGTGGTGGAGCGGACCGGCGCGGACGGCGAGTCTCCGCACACCGGCATGGACCTGCGGATGCTGGCCGTGTACGGCGGCAAGGAGCGCCGGGTCGCCGAGCTCACCGCCCTCGCCGCGGACGCCGGCCTGGCGGTGGTCGCGGTGCACCCGGCCGGCGGGTACTCCATCGTCGAACTGCGATCGGCCCGGGCAGCCGGCTGACCCGGGCGCCGGAGGTCGATGCTGTCCGGATCATGGTTTTCCTGATGAGTTTCGGCATGTCGCCCGTTTTCGATCTAGGCTCGGAAGCGGGCTGGTGCTGCGGGCACCGGCCGGCTGAACCTGGACGGATGGACACGCTCATGGCCGTATTCAGCTCGAACCGTTCCCACCCGAGGCGAGCGGCGGCCGGTGCCGCTGCCGCCCTGCTGGCCGCCGGCCTGCTCGCCTGGACGCAGGCACCGGCGGCGACCGCCGCGGCCGCGTGCACCTCGCCCGCGGACTGCCTGTCGAAGATGACGTTGGCCGAGAAGGCCGGCCAGATGACCCAGGCGTCCTGGGACTCGCTCAAGAGCAAGGCCGACATCACCACCTACGGGCTGGGCTCGCTGCTCAGCGGCGGTGGCGGCGGCCCGAACGGCGCCGGCGGCACCGCCACCCAGTGGAAGACGATGGTCGACGACTTCCAGAGCTACGCGCTGAAATCCCGGCTCGGCATTCCGCTGCTGTACGGCATCGACGCCGTGCACGGCAACAACAACATCACCGGCGCGACGGTCTTTCCGCACAACATCGGGCTGGGCGCCACCCGGGACGCCGCGCTGGTCCAGCAGGTCGAGGACGTGACCCGGCAGGAGGTGCTGGGCAGCGGCATCCGGTGGGCGTTCGCGCCGTGCCTGTGCGTCGCCCGCGACGACCGGTGGGGCCGCAGCTACGAGAGCTTCGGCGAGGACCCGTCGGTCGGCAGCGCGCTGGCCGGCGCGGCGGTCACCGGGTTCCAGGGCAGCAGCCTTTCCTCGACGTCGGTGCTGGCGACGGCCAAGCACTGGGTGGGCGACGGCGCCACGACGTATGGCACCGGCAGCAGCGGCTACCTGATCGACCAGGGGGATGCCCGCATCTCCGAGACCGAGCTGGACGCGATCCACATCCCGCCCTACACCCAGGCGATCGCCGCCGGGGTCGGCTCGGCGATGGTCAGCTACTCCAGCTGGAACGGCGTCAAGGACCACGGCAACAAGTACCTGATCACCGACAAGCTCAAGGGCGCGCAGCACTTCTCCGGCTTCGTGGTCAGCGACTGGGCCGGGGTGAAGCAGTTGCCCGACTCGACCTACGCCGCCCAGGTGGCGCACGCGGTGAACGCCGGCATCGACATGATCATGGTGCCGGACATCTACGTCGACACCATCAACGCCATCGTGAACGGGGTGAACGGCGGGCAGATCCCGCTGTCGCGGGTGGACGACGCGGTGACGCGGATCCTGACCGCGAAGTTCGCGCTCGGCCTGTTCAGCACCCCGTACACCGACTCGAGCTACACCGCGAGCGTCGGCTCGGCCGCGCACCGGGCGGTGGCCCGGCAGGCGGTGCGGGAGTCGCAGGTGCTGCTGAAGAACGACGGGGTGCTGCCGCTGGCCAAGACCGGCAGCTACAAGATCGTGGTGGGCGGCAAGTCCGCCGACAACATCGGCAACCAGATGGGCGGCTGGTCGATCTCCTGGCAGGGCGCCAGCGGTGCGACCACCACCGGCGGCACCACGTTCTGGCAGGCGCTGCAACAGCAGGTGGCCGGTACCGGGATCACCGTCAGCAATGTCGGCACCCGGACCAAGGGGAACTACAAGGCCGACATCGGCATCTGGGTGGGCGGTGAGACGCCGTACGCCGAGGGCAAGGGGGACAGCTCGACGCTGGCGTTCGGCAGCGACAACTCCGCGGCGCTGTCCGACATCTGCGCGCGAGTCACCAAGTGCATCGCGATCCTGGAGTCCGGCCGGCCTGTCATCATCAAGGATCAACTGGCCAAGGCGAACGCGTTCGTCGCCGCCTGGCTGCCGGGTACCGAGGGCGGTGGGCTAGTCGACAACCTGTTCGGCAGCGGCTACACCGGCAAGCTGCCGATGAGCTGGCCGAACGCGGTCACCGACGAGCCGATCAACACCGGCGACGGCAAGACGCCGCTGTTCGCCTTCGGCTCCGGCCGCTCGCCGTACTGAACTCGCCGTACTGAACCGGGGGAACCGGCCCGCGTCGTCGTGGTGAGGACATCAACCCCTGAGTCAAGGCACCCGAGAGGCCTGTTTTAACAAGTCCTGCAGGGTTCTGGATACGGAGTGACCACCGCGGATGCTTGGATGGTTCTGCTCTGTCCTGACTGGGTCAGCCGCAGGGTTGCGACGTATGTCTTGGTCTGAAGGGCATCCTGCGTCAGGATGGTGCAGGTGCTCGACGTCGAAGTGCATCCGCTTTGGATACAGGGGGTCGTCGTCAGGGGGCTACAGCTGCTGGTGATGGGCGTACCGCTCGAGTAGGTGAGGGTCCACTGGTAGGAATACGTGCCGGACAGGTAGTGCGCCGAGAATTTCTCGTCGCCTCCCCCTATTCCGGAGCACTGATTGGCAGTCCAGGTAGAGCCGTAGTAGCCGCACCCGAGTACCTCACCTCCAAATGCCTGGGCAGCGGGTGTGCCTACTACGAAGAAAGCCAAGGTCAGCAGGGCCGTCAGGGCACCTGTCCATAATTTGCGCATTAGGGGATCCTTCCGGCGATAAAGTGCACCGACTGTAGAGCCGGGGCCGGTGCAGGTCAATCGTTGCCACCAAGTTCCCGCCGAATACGGCTGTCCTTGCAACAGCTGCTCGCAGGTAGGTGTCTAGAAGGTATGCAGCCGCACGGCCTGCGGTCCGCCCTCATCGCCGTCCCCGTCCTGCTGGCAACGGTGGCAGCGAGTGGCTGCGCTGCCCCGACCATGCCGACCGTGCCGACAGCGAATTCGGCAAGTCCCAGCCCGACGCTCCGGCCCGCCACCAGCCCTACGCCGCGGGAGGGCACCGACCGGAGCACGCCACCGCCGGAGTTCCTCGGTGAGATCGTCGGTCCGTGGTCGGCCACCTCGCTCACCGTCACCTCCATCGGACCGATCCTGGCCAGCGACGCGGATTCGGTGTACGGCCGGGAACGCGACCGCCTCGATCGCTTCGACCCGTCGAGCGGGCACATCACCGCGTGGGCCGAGGTGGACGAGCACACCGACTGGCCACCGCTGGTGACCTCGCACGCCCTGTGGCAGACACTCGCGGTGAACGGAACGGTCACCCTCCAGGCACTCGATCCGCGAACGTTGCGCGAGCTCCGCTCCGTTCGGATCGCCACCCCCACGCCGACCGTGACGCCGACCGGCCCGTGCGGATGCGCCAAGGTCCCGGCCGGGTCCCAGTGGAAGCCGTCGCTCGCCGCCGGTGCGGACGCCTCGACGCTCTTTCTCGCAAACGCCGATCGCGTCTACGCACTCGATCCGGCCAGCGGCGCCGTCGAGCACCAGGCAACCGTGGACGGCCTGGTCGGCGGACTGGCTGCCGCCGCCGACGGCAGCCGGCTGTACGTGGCCGTGAACGTCCCCGCCCGCAACACCGCTCGACTGCTGGTGCTGGACACCCGGCACGGGTTGTCGACGATCAGCGACCTCCCGCTGGCCGGCGGCACGGTCAGGCGCCTGCTGGTAACCGGTGGCGGGGTGTGGGCGACCACCAATACCGGGCACGAGGACAACATCCGGTTCGCGCCGCTGACCGATCTCGCCCACAGCCGGATCGTCAGCTATGTCGGCGCGCTGAGCGCGACCTCCGCCGGTGGCCTGGTGTGGGCCGGTGGTGACGGTGAGATCGTGTGCGCCGATGCCTCGACCGGCACGATTCGAGACCGTGCCAAGGTCTCGTCGGAGATGGGCCTGCCGTACTCCTTCGGCAGTGTCCAGCTCGTCGCCGGCCATTGGCTCGCCGCCTACCGGGCGCCGGATGTCCTCAACGGCGGCGAGAACACCGGGTTGGCCACCTTCACGCTGCCTCCGTCGTGCCGTTAGCTCACCGCGATAAGGCTCGGCCTCGCCGCCTGCAGGTACTGATCCGGTGCCGACCAGCTGTGGCCGATGTGGTTTAGCCTTGCGTGATGCGGGCGAAGATCGCGGTAGGCATCTGCGCGGCTGTGCTGATCGGCGGCTGCGGAAGTGCCGGCGATTCGGCCGCCGGCGACTCCAGGACCTCGGTGGCCAGCAGCGGCCCTTCCGTCGGGGCATCCTCGGTATCGGCCTCGACCACCCGCACTCCTGGTCCCTCCGGCACGGCACAGCCCGGCGCCGTCATCACCCTGGCGTCGAGCCGGTTCGGCCCGGTGCTGTTCGACGCCAGCGGACAGGCGATCTACCTGTTCGATGCTGACAAGGCCGGCGAGCCGACCTGCTACGACGACTGCGCCGGCGCCTGGCCGCCGGTCCTGACCAAGGGCCGGCCGGTTGCCCGCGGTGGCATCCACGCGCAGCTGTTGGGCACGACCACCCGCCGGGACGGCTCCGCCCAGGTCACCTACGGCGGCAAGCCGTTGTATTTCTATGCCCACGAGGGCAAAAACGTCGTGCTGTGCCACAACATCCGCGAGTTCGGCGGGCTGTGGCTGGCCGTCACCAGGACGGGAACTCCCGCCCCGACCTGACGCGAAAGCCCGCTACGTCAAGCAGCGTCCGGCTAGGGGCAGGGGCTGCACGGCGGATCCCCCCAGATCGTAGCTACGGCTTGGATGTTCCTGGTCCGTCCGGACTGGGTGAGGCGCAGGAGGGCGGTGAACTTACGGTCCGAGGAGCCGACCTTGCCCACGATGTTGCACGTGGCAGAGGAGGCAGTGCATCCGCTGGAGATGCAGAAGCTCGCCACGGTGCTACTGCAAGCCTTCGTGATAGTGGAGCCGGAAGGATCAGTGATGGTCCACTGCATGGAGTAGCTGCCAGACAGAGTGTGCACCGAGTAGTAGATCGGCAGGTTGTCCAGGTTGCCGCCCCCTCCGCTACATGAGTTGGCGGTCCACGGGGCACTCTGGACCGCACATCCGAGGACCTCGCTGCCGAATGCGTTCGCGGCGGGGCTTCCCATGATGAAGCAGGCCAGGGCCAACACCGGCGCGAGGATCATCGCCCACAGTCTGCGCATCGTGACTCCAGCAGAAGCCGTTCGAAGCCATGTCCGGCATACCGACAGTCGCTCCGATAGTGGATGTTCGGGCTAGGATGAGCCGTTCATCCTGAATAGTCAACAGGTACCCACCCATCCACTCCCGCGACGTGGCACCATTCGGCAGGTGACCAGCACGTCCGTCGAAGCGCAGCGGCTGCGCGATCTCGCGCGGCTGCGCCGGGTGCGCGACCGGATCGACCGCGAGTACGCCCAGCCGCTGGACGTCGAGGCGCTGGCCCGCGACGCGCACATGTCGGCCGGGCACCTCAGCCGCGAGTTCCGCCGCGCCTACGGGGAGTCGCCGTACTCCTACCTGATGACCCGGCGCATCGAGCGGGCGATGGCACTGTTGCGCCGGGGCGACCTGAGCGTCACCGATGTCTGCTTCGCGGTCGGCTGCTCGTCGCTGGGCACCTTCAGCACCCGCTTCACCGAACTGGTCGGCGTGCCACCCAGCACCTACCGGCGGGAGGCGGCGGCGACCGAGGGGATGCCGTCGTGCGTGGCCAAGCAGGTGACCAGACCGATCAGGAATCGAGAAGCGCCGGCCGGTGAACCGCAGCTAGCGTGACCGCCATGGACATCACCATTCACTCCAGTTTCCTCCCGCACGACGACCCGGACGCCTCGCTGGCCTTCTACCGCGACACCCTTGGCTTCGAGGTTCGCAACGATGTCGGCTACGGCGGCTTCCGCTGGATCACGGTCGGCCCGCCCGGCCAGCCCGGCACCTCCATCGTGCTGTACCCGCCGGCCGCAAACCCCGGCATCACCGACGACGAGCGCCGCACCATCGCCGAGATGATGGCCAAGGGCACCTACGGCATCCTGGTGCTGGCCAGCAAGGATCTCGACGGCACTTTCGAGAAGCTGCAGGCCAGCGACGCCGAGGTGGTCCAGGAACCCACCGACCAGCCGTACGGCATCCGCGACTGCGCCTTCCGCGACCCGGCCGGCAACCTGATCCGCATCAACCAGGTCAGCTGACCGGACGGGCGAGCGCAGCCCGGCGAATTCGAGACGGAGCCACCATGAGCACGGCCACCAGGTCGGACAGCCGTACCCAGGCGATGCACGTCGCCGACAGCCACGGCGTGATCCGGGTGCACGGCGCGCGGGAGAACAACCTCAGGGACATCAACGTCGAGCTGCCCAAGCGCCGGCTGACGGTGTTCACCGGCGTCTCCGGTTCGGGCAAGAGCTCCCTGGTGTTCGACACGATCGCCGCGGAATCGCAGCGGCTGATCAACGAGACCTACAGCACCTTCGTGCAGGGCTTCATGCCCACCCTGCCGCGGCCGGACGTCGACGTCCTGGACGGGCTGACCACCGCGATCATCGTCGACCAGCAACGGCTGGGCGCCGACCCCCGCTCCACCGTCGGCACCGCGACCGACGCCCACGCCATGCTGCGAATCCTGTTCAGCCGGCTGGGAGAACCGCACATCGGCCCGCCCACCGCCTTCAGCTTCAACGTCCCGACCCGGACGGCGAGCGGGGCGATGACCGTCGACAAGGGCCGGGGCGAGCGGATCGTGGTGCGCAACGTCGTCTACCAGGGCGGCATGTGCCCACGCTGCGAGGGCCGGGGCGCGGTCAACGACATCGACCTGAGCCAGCTCTACGACGAGAACAAGTCGCTCAACGGGGGAGCGCTGACCATTCCCGGCTACAGCATGGAAGGCTGGTACGGCCGGATCTTCAGCGGTTGCGGCTTCTTCGACCCGGACAAGCCGATCAAGAAGTTCACCAAGCGGGAGCTGGCCGACCTGCTCTACAAGGAACCCACCAAGATCAAGGTGGACGGCATCAACCTCACCTACGAGGGCCTGGTACCAAAGATCCAGAAGTCGATGCTGTCCAAGGACGTCGACTCCCTGCAGCCGCACGTGCGCGCCTTCGTCGAGCGGGCGGTCACCTTCGGCACCTGTCCGGACTGCGCCGGCACCCGGCTCAGCGAGGCGGCCCGGTCGGCGAAGATCGGGGGGATCAGCATCGCCGACGCGTGCGCGATGCAGATCAGCGACCTGGCCGGCTGGGTGCGCGGCCTGCACGAGCCCGCCGTCGCGCCGCTGCTGACGGCACTGGGAGAAACCCTGGACTCCTTCACCGAGATCGGCCTGGGTTACCTCTCGCTCGAGCGGCCGTCGGGCACCCTGTCCGGCGGCGAGGCGCAGCGGGTCAAGATGGTGCGGCAGCTCGGTTCGTCGCTCACCGACATCACCTACGTCTTCGACGAGCCGACGATCGGCCTGCACCCGCACGACATCCGGCGGATGAACGAGCTGCTGCTACGGCTGCGCGACAAGGGCAACACGGTGCTGGTGGTGGAGCACAAGCCGGAGACGATCCTGATCGCCGACCACGTCGTCGACCTCGGACCGGGTGCCGGCACGGCCGGCGGCGAAGTGGTCTTCGAGGGCACGGTGGCCGGGCTGCGGTCCAGCGGCACGTTGACCGGCCAGCACCTGGGCTACCGCGCCTCGGTCAAGCCCGCGGTACGGGCGCCGTCCGGTGCGTTGCAGGTGCGCGGTGCCGACACCCACAACCTGCGGGCCGTCGACCTCGACATCCCGCTGGGCGTCCTGGTGGTGGTGACCGGGGTGGCGGGCTCGGGCAAGAGCTCGCTGATCTCCGGATCGGTGGCCGGCCGGGACGGGGTGGTGTCGGTGGACCAGGCGCCGATCCGCGGCTCCCGGCGCAGCAACCCGGCGACCTACACCGGGCTGCTGGAGCCGATCCGCAAGGCGTTCGCCAAGGCCAACGGAGTGAAGCCGGCGCTGTTCAGCCCGAACTCCGAAGGTGCCTGCCCGGCCTGCAACGGCAACGGCGTGATCTACACCGACCTGGCGATCATGGCCGGGGTCGCCACCCCGTGCGAGGAGTGCGAAGGCCGCCGCTTCGATGCCTCGGTGCTGGAATACACCTTCGGGGGCAAGGACATCAGCCAGGTGCTGGCCATGCCGGTGGCGGACGCGGAACGGTTCTTCGGAGCCGGCGAGGCACGCACACCGGCCGCGCATGCCGTCCTCACCCGGCTGGTCGACGTCGGGCTCGGCTACCTCACCATCGGGCAGCCGTTGACCACGCTGTCCGGCGGCGAGCGGCAACGGCTCAAGCTCGCCACCCACATGGGGGAGCGGGGCGGCGTGCTGGTCCTGGACGAGCCGACCGCCGGCCTGCACCTGGCCGATGTCGAGCAGTTGCTGGCCCTGCTGGACCGGCTGGTCGACGGTGGCAAGTCGGTGATCGTCATCGAGCACCACCAGGCGGTCATGGCGCATGCCGACTGGATCATCGACCTGGGCCCAGGCGCCGGCCACGACGGCGGCCGGATCGTCTACCAGGGCACCCCGGCAGACCTGGTCGCCGCGCCCGCCACCCTCACCGGCGAGCACCTCGCGGCCTATGTCGGTGCGGCCGGCGCGACCGGCGCCTGAGCGGGATCAGCCGACCAGCCGGGACACCCGGCGCAGCATGTCCGGACTGGGGTAGCGCTGTGCGGCGATCTTGTCCAGCAGCAGGTTGACGATCCGCACCCGGTCGCGCACCGTCATGTGCGACTCCAGCAGGTCGAGCATCTGGTTGCTCGGGAACCGCTCCCGCTCCATCTCGTCCAGCACGATGGTGACGAACCGGTCGTGCAGCCCACCGAAGGTCCGCTCGACCTCGGCTCCGGACTCGTCGTCGAAATCTTCCTCAGCCATCTGCGTCGCTCTCCTCTCGACGGTCGGGCATCCCCGGTCGTCGGCAGTTCGAGGCCGTAGCCACCGTGCGGCTGACCGGCCGGTATCGGGAGTGGAATCGAGCTAGTCAGCTCGCTCGCCGGCGCGGGGCCGGCTCCTCCTCGTAGTCCTCGTCGGAGTCGGCGTAGTCCTCGTCGTCGGCGTAGTCGTCCTCGTCACCGAGATCGTCCTCGTCCTCGTCGTACTCGCCTTCTTCGTCCTCGTCGGCGTAGTCCTCGTCAGCCTCGGACTCCTCGTCACCGGCGTCCTCGTCGGCGTAGTCCTCGTCGGCCTCGGACTCTTCGTCACCGGCGTCCTCGTCGTAGTCCTCGTCGGCCTCGGACTCTTCGTCACCGGCGTCCTCGTCGTAGTCCTCGGCCGAGTCCTGCTCCGAGCCGTCCTGCTCCTCCTCGGCCATTGCCTCGTCGTGGTCCCGGACGACCTCGCCGTCCCGGATCTCGCCGCGCCAGCCCTCGACCTCCTCGTTGGACATCATCACGAACCGGCGGTACAGCTTGAGGTCCAACCGCACCCGGCGGCCCTGGGCACGCCAGATGTTGCCGGTCTTTTCGAACAGGCCGGCGGGGTGGTACTCCAGCGCGAGCAGGATCCGGGTCAGGTTGGGCGCCAGCTCGTGGAAGGTCACCACGCCGTCCACGGTGCCCTTGGGGCCGTCCGAGGTCCAGGCGATCCGCTGGTCCGGCACCTGTTCGGTGATCTTGGCGTTCCAGTTGCGCTTGGACCAGAAGACCTTTGCGTTCCAGCCGGTCTTGGTCTCGTCCTCCTGGCTGACGCTCTGCACCCCCTTGGACCACTTGGGGAACTCGGTGTACTGGGTCCACCGGTTGTACGCCTGCCGCACCGGCACGCCGACGTCGATCGACTCCTCGATGTTCATCGACTTCTTGCCGCCGGATCCCTTGCCCTTGCCCTTGAAGGCGGACTTTACGGTGTCCTTCACCTTCTCGGTGACGCTGCCGGCCGCTCCCTTGAGCGCCGCCTTGGCAGGGGAGTCACCCTGCGCGACATTCTTGGCGGTCTTGCCGAGCAGGCTGCCTGGTTCGGCAGAACCGTTGGCCACGTCGGTCAACCGCCGCGTCGCGCCGGTGACCTTCTCGCCCAGCGAACCGACCAGCCGCTCGGACTGGGCCCCGAGGTAGCCCTCGGCGCTGTGCAACAGCTTCTCCGTAACCGGGTTGCGGGAGGCCGCCGATCGCAGGGTGCCGGTCAGGCCGTCGGAGCCGCCGCCTTGTCTTCCGTTCTCGCTCTCGCTCTGAGCCATGGTCATCGACCGTCCTTAGTGTTGTCCGGTGCCCTACTGGGCGCCACGGCTGGCTGTCTTCTTCGCCGGCCGAGCAGCCGTCTTGCGCGCGGTGGCTGCTGCCTTGCGCGGGGCGGCCTTGCGGGTCGTCTTGCGCGGGGTGGCCTTCTCCGCGGCGGGTGCTGCCTTGCGCGGGGTGGCCTTGCGGGTCGTCTTGCGCGGGGTGGCCTTCTCCGCGGCGGGTGCTGCCTTGCGCGGGGTGGCCTTGCGGGTCGTCTTGCGCGGGGTGGCCTTCTCCGCGGCGGCTGCTGCCTTGCGCGGAGCGGCCTTGCGGGTCGTCTTGCGCGGAGCCGCCTTGCTCGGGGCGGAACCCGAGTCCTCGCTGTCATCGGAGGTGCGCGGCCGCCGCCGGCGCGGGGTGGAGCCTGAGTTCTCGCTGTCGTCGGAGCTGCGCGGCCGCCGCCGGCGCGGGGTGGGGCCCGAGTCCTCGCTGTCGTCGGAGCTGCGCGGCCGCCGCCGGCGCGGGGTGGGGCCCGAGTCCTCGCTGTCGTCGGAGGTGCGGGAGCGCCGCCGGCGCGGAGTCGGCTCCTCCTCGGCTGCCGCAGCGCGGGGCTGCCGCCGCCGCCGCGCGGCGGGACGCCGACCACCTTCGTCTTCGTCCTCGTCCGCCGAGGCGGCCGGCTCGGCCTCGCCCTCATCCTCGGCCTCGTCGCCGGTGTCCGTGCCGGCTCCGCCGTCTTCGTCCTCGTCGGAGGCGTCGGCCTCGTCTTCGAGGTCCTCGTCCGCCTCGTCCTCGGGACCGGCCTCGTCCTCGTCACCGAGATCGCCTTCGTCCTCGTCGGACTCGTCGTAGTCCTCGTCCTCGTCGGACTCGTCGTAGTCCTCGTCGGTGTCGGACTCGTCGTCGTAGTCCTCGTCCTCGTAGTCCTCGGCGTCGTACTCGTCGTCGGCGTAGTCCTCGTCGGACTCGTCGTCCTGGGAGTCCTTCCGGTGGCGCAGCCGTTCGGTGCGCGCTTCCAGTCCCTCGGCCAGCCGCTCGAGTCGCGAGTTCATCGCGGCGGTGGCGGCGGCCCGGCCGGCCTGCATCAACTCCCCGCGTACGTCCCCGGTCAGCTTGGCGACCTCCGGGCGCTGGGCCAGCTGGGCCAGCGCGCCCTTGCCGAGTTCCTTCGGATCCAGCTCCAGCCGCTTGCCCAGCAGCCAGGTGCCGAGGGTGATCGCAAGCTTCGCCTTCTTCGTCCTGCCCAACAGGTAGCCGCCGGCGACGGCGACGCCGACCTTTGCAGACTCATTCATGGCGTTTCTCCTTCAGCGAGTGGTACGGCATTTAGGTCGAGCGGTTACGTGCGGTGGCGTCCTGCAGCCGCTGCAGCAGCACGTCCTCGGCACGGTCGAATTCCTCTTCGCTGATGCGGCCCTCATCCAGGTCGGCTGCCAGCTCACGCAGCTCGGCATAGATCGCATCGACGTCGTAGAACTGCTCCTCGGCGACGGCGACGAGCTTGTCGGCGACCCAGGCCACCCCGCGTACCGGTGCCAGCGGCAGGGTGAGCAGTCCAGTGATCAGGCCCATAGTCAGTCCCCCACGAAGCTGTAGGGCGGCAGCGGGCCGGTCAACACCAGGTCGACGGCGGGGGAGAGCTGCGCGCGCAGCTCGTCCACGGCGTCGGTGAAGCCGTCCACCGCCGAGCGTTCGACCAGGAACGCCGCGTTGAGCACGTACTTGTCGCCGGCGGCGAGCGTGGCGGTACGCGAGGCGAGCGGGTGCAACCGGTCCAGCAGCTGCGCTCCGCACAGCTGCCGGCGTTGCGCCACGGCGGTGGCGACCGCCTGGCCCAGCTGCACCTGACGCTCGTGCGAACCGTCCCGCCGGGCCGCCTGCAGTGCGCTGCGGACGGCCGGATCGTTGCTCGCCGAGGCAATGAACTGCTGCTCGTCGGGCAGCGCCTTGACGTTCAGCTCCACCCGGCCGGCCAGCTCGCGCAGCAGCCGGGTGTAACGCTCGGCGTTGCCGCGCAGGCTCTCCAGCAGGGTCTGCTCGTCCGGTGCCACCACCCCGAAGCGCATCGGCAGCACCGGGCCGTGCTCGGCGAGCAGGTCGAGCACCCGCTGGTGGGCGAGCAGGTCCCGCCGCTTGCCACGCAGATCGTCCGGCGCGGGGCTGACCACCGCGCTCACCGGCAGGTCGGAGTCGGTGAGCCAGTCGATGGTGTCAGCCGGGGCGCCGCCGACCGCCTGACCGTCGGCCAGGCTGGCCGGGGGTCCGGTGTCGACGATCCCGTAGACGTACAGCGCGGACATGATCAGCGCGCGCCCGCCTCAGCCGGACGCCGGCGGCGGGGCCGGTCCTCCGCCGGTCGCCGGCGCGCCGGCTGCCGGCCGTTGTTGCTGTCGTCATCGTCGTCGTCGCCGCGCAGCCGGTGCACGCCCTCCGAGATCGCGTTGGTGACACCGCTGACCGCACCGCGGGTCTTGCCGCGGGCGCCCTTCTCGGTCATGCCGCCGATGAACTCGTCCAGCGGCTTGGCGTCGCCGGTCTGGGTGAGGTCGAGCCGGTTCACCGCCTCGGCGAAGTGCAGGTAGGTGTCGACGCTGGCCACCACGATGCGGGCGTCGATGGTGAGCAGCTCGATGCCGACCAGCCCGACCCGGACGTAGATGTCGATGACCAGACCCTTGTCCAGGATCAGCTCGAGTACGTCGTACAGGGTGCCGGACCGGTGCCGGTTCGAGTTCGAGGCGGGCTGGTTCGTCATGCTGGTCATTGCGGTCATGGATTCCTCCTAGTGGGCGGTGCCGGCAACGGTTGCCGGCAACGCGGGAGTGGAGCGCACTCCGAAGATCTCGATGAGCTGGTTGATGCGCTGGTCCAACAGCATCAGCGCCTGGCCGAGGCGTTCGACCTGGTCGCCGGTGAGCGAGCCGTGCTCCATCCGGTGGATGGCCTGCCGTTCCAGCAGCCGGTGCACGATCTCGATCACCGCGATCAGCAGGGCGCCGACGCCGAGATCAGCGCGGTCCGGACGGTCGAGCTGCAGCGCGGCCGGCGGTGCGGGTACCGCGGTGGCGCGGGGCGTATAGGGCACGGGCTCGGGCGGCCCGGCCGGAGTTGCGGGGTACCGCTCGGCGGGCGAGTCGGTGTTCCCGGTGTCCGGTGCGGCCGGGTGCGGTGCGCCGGACCGGACCGGGGGCGCCGGGCCGTCGTTGTCGGCCAGGGTGTCGACCGCGCCCAGCACCAGCTGCAGGTTGACGCGGATGAGGTCCACGTCGGCCAGCCCCAGCAGCAGGTCACCGGTTGCCGCCACCCCGGTCTCGACCAGCCGGTCCAGCAGCTCGATCAGCGAGCCGTCGCCGAGCGTGCGGGTGGACTGCGTCATGGCCGGACCTCCGGCTGGCCTGTCGGTGTGGTGACCGGCTCCAGCGCGTCGCCGCGGAGGAAGTGGTACGGCGGCCACGGACCGGTCAGCTCCAGCGTGCAGCCGGCTGGCGACCACCGTGCGCGCACCGGCTCCAGGGCGGCAGCCAACCGTTCGGCGTCATCGGCCAGCAGCCAGATGCGCACCGTGTCGGTGGCGCCGTCGAGCGGGCGGGACACCGCGATGTCGCGTACCTGCGGTGCGAGCTCGGCACGCACCTGCTCGACACATTCGGTCAGCCGGTCGGTGCGCTGGGAACGCGCCTGCAGCGCGGCCTGCCGGGCCAGCAACCACGCGGTGCCGGAGCCGGCTGCGGACGGCGCCTCGGCCGGCTGGTCGGTGGACTGCTCGATGCGTACCTTCAGGCTCCATTCGGTGGCACCGGCCAGCCTGTGCAACTCGGCGAGCAGCGCGGCATGTCGCCGTCGCAACATGTCCTGCACGTCCGCACCGCGCGCGTACACCGTGCCGAAGCGCATCGGCAGCACCGGTCCGCGGTCCAGCGCCTGCAATGCGACGCGTTCGTGCGCGCGCACCGCGTGCGCAAGCCAACTGGTCTCGGTCACCGCGGTTGCTTGCTGCACGGTGGAGAAGGAGTCCAGGTGCACCACGCTGGTCAGTGCGGACAGCTGCCCGTGCGTCACCGGGACCACTGCCGTGTCGTCGATTCCCGGTATCCCGTCCAGCTCGGCAAGCGCCTCGGCGTCACCGATGGCGTAGATGTAGTAACCGGTCCCGGTGGTCATTCTCGGGCCCCGCGCACGTCGTCCGGTTGAGTGTCACCGGCCGGCTGGGCAGTGCCTTCCAGCTCGTACACGCGCTGGCGTAGTTGCTGGTTCTCCTGCTGCAGCGCGCGGGCGTCCCGGGACAGGAACGGGTCGTCCTGCCACCAGTCGATGCCCATCTGCTTGGCGGTGTCGACCGAGGCGATCAGCAGCCGCAGTTTCAGGGTGAGCAACTCGATGTCGAGGATGTTCACGACCACGTCACCGGCTATCACGATGCCCTTGTCGAGGATGCGCTCGAGAAGGTCGGCAAGCGTGTCACCCGAGCGGCTCGCGCTCGGGTAGTTGCCGGAGTTGGGCAGGGTCATGAGTCGCCTGCCTGGTTGCGGTAGTACCGGTGCTCACGCTGGTAGGACTGCAGCGTTCCGTCGGTGTCGACTAGCACCCGGTAGCTGGCCATCACACTGGTCGAGTCCGGGATGCGCGCGACCTCGACCACCTCGACGCGCACCTGCCACCCGTCGTCGGTGCGCTCCAGGCCGGAGATGCCGTCGGCGCGCACACCCGAGATCTCGGTCAGCTGGTCGGCAGCGGCGCGTGCGATCTGCGCGGGTGACGGCGCACGGTTGCCGCCGTTGCGTGCAGCGGTGCTGCTCGCGGTGCGCTTGCGCGGTGCGGTGTCGTCGGATGACGTGGCGGTGCGCTTGCGTGGTGCGGTGTCGCCGGATGACGTGGCGGTGCGCTTGCGTGGTGCGGTGTCGCCGGATGACGTGGCGGTGCGCTTGCGTGGTGCGCTGTCGCCGGACGGCGCGGCGGCGCGCTTGCGGGGTTGAGTCATCTCATCTCCAGCCGGTTGCGGACGGCGGCGGAACAAGACGGACTTGTTGTGTAGCTGCGGACCCTGTTTGCCGCGTTCCGCCCTGAGCGCCGGCTTCACTGGAGCCGGCAGCCTCCGGGATCGCTGCCACCGAGGGATCGGTGACGCGCAAGTTGACGCGCACGGCGCTGTTCGCCGATCTCTCAACTTGTGGTTTACAACGTAACTCGTCGTGACACTCGTTGTCCATGACGAGCGTTCGCAACCGCGCGAATTCCTACCCGCCACCAGACCTGTGACGTGGCTTTCGCGTGCACTTGGGACATGCATACCACCCGCGGTGGACCCCCGCTCGTTACGTCGCGGTGAGGGCACCGCACGCATGGGTCGAAATGCGCCGCCGAACGGCGTGTGACCGTGTCGTGCAACCCGGTCTGCCGCGGGGTGCGGGCACCCGCACGGGTGCGTTTCGGATGTCGTTCGACACGTTGTAATGCGTGCTCGATCCGAGGTGTGCGCAGGTCGCGCGATGCGCTGCACGCGGTACTGCACACCACGTTGTCGAGGCGTTGCAGCTGACGGTGTGCGGTGCGGATCGCAGGCGTCGGCACCGCTGCCGCGCAGCCTGTTTTCACGCTTCGCGGAGTCCTACCGGTGCACGTTCGACGCGTTCGTTTCCGATGCTCTTCGTCGGTGTCGCGACCGCTGTGCAACGCACTGACAACAGGGCAGTCAGCACCGCGTTACACGCGTCGAAAATGTCGCGCTCACCGTCGTCGGCGAAGGGCACAATGGGGGTTGTGCCGCCGCAGCCGATCTATGTCGAGACGGTGATCGACGCCGACCTCGACCGGGTCTGGCAGCTCACCCAGGACCCCGTCCTGCACGCACGGTGGGACCTTCGCTTCAGCAGCATCACACCCACCGGAACCACGCCGGACGGTGCGCAGCGGTTCCGTTACGAGTTGCGCATCCCGGGGCATCGTCTCGCCGGTACCGGAGTCTCGTTGGGGGAGCGGCGCCGCGCGGACGGAACACGTACCTCCGCGTTGCGCTTCACCACCACCGACCGGCTCTCACCGCTCGGCGACGGCCGCGGTTACTAGCGTTACGTGCCCACTCCGAGCGGTGTGCGATTCCTGACCGGCTACGACTACCACCCCGGCTGGGGAAGGCTCGCCGACGCGGCCGGCGTGCGGTGGCTGGTCGGCTGGCTGACCGCCTGGAGCTTCGACCGGTTGCGCATCTGGGCCGAGACCGGGCAGCCCCCGGAGGCGTGGCCGCTGCGTTCGGTGTTCGCGTGGTGGCGTCCGGACCGTCCGCGAGCCGCACGCTGCCGTCGCCGGCCGCTGCGCGGACACGCCATGGACGGCTCGCCGGCGAGCCTGGCAGAACTCCCGGCGCCATGACGTCGATCTTCGCCGAGGCGATGGGAGCCGACTTCGAGCGGTTGCACCCGATGCTGCAGCGCCGGTTCGGAGTGGGCCTGCACGCCGGCTACGCCTGCATCGGGACCGGTGTGATGACCTCGATCCGCCGTGGCCCGTGGTGGACGTTGCCGTTCCTCTACGTCGGCAAGCTGCGCAACATCCTGATCCCGTACGTGGGCGAGAACGTGCCGTTCGTCATCAAGAACTACCCCTACCGTGATCCGTACGGCCGCGAGACGATCACGTTCGTGCGCGAGTACTCCGTGCGCAGTCGGCCGAGCAGGTTCGACGCCACCATGGTCCTGACCGGCGGGCGGCTGGTCGACTACCTCGGCACCCACCAGCACCTCGCCGTCGACCTCGACCTGCAGGTGACCAGTGACGGTTCGCTGCTGCTCACCACCCATGGTCAGCGCTTCTACGAGGGGCGGGTGGGCTTCCGGTTTCCGCTGCTGTTCAGCGGCCGGGCCACGCTGCACGAAAGCTACGACGACGATGCCGAGGTCTACCGAATCGCGCTCGAAGTGCGGAACCGGGTCTTCGGGTTCCTGTTCGGCTACGAAGGTCACTTCCGGTGCGAGTTCGTACCGGCCAGCGATGCTCCCGACGAGCTCAAACCGGTCCGGCACGAACGCCGCACCTGAGGAACACGAGGTAGCGGGGCGGCTAGCTGGCCGGTACCGGCCGCCCGATCCGCACGTCGGAGATGCATGCGCCAGCCGCCCCGATGTCCAACCGCAGGCCGGTGAGTGTGGAGAGCCGCAGTGCGAAGGTCAGCTGACCGGAGCCGCTGACCAGGTAACCGCGCGAGAGCCCGGTCGCCTCGACCGGTGGTCCGGAGCCCGGATCGAGTGCGAAGCGCAGCGTGGTCGGAGTGGCCACCTGGTAGCTCAGCTGCACGTTCCACACACCCAACGGCAACCGCTTGCTGAGCCGCTGCAGGATCTGCTGCGGCCCGGTGCTGCACAGTCCCGGCACGCTGGCCAGCGTCCGGAACCGGGCCCGCCGCAGGTGCCCGCCGGCATCCACCACATACATCGGCTTACTCAGGTCGTCCGCGCTCACCGGGTGTCCGGTCACCAGTTCCGCGATCCTGGTCGTCTCGCTGTAGTTCCCGAAGCTGGCCGGCGCCACATCGAAGGGCACATAGGTGGTGTAGAGGCTCCACGGTCCCTGCCGGTCCAACTCGCCGACGCCGGCCCGCAGGCTGTTCACGTACCTGACGTTCAAGCCGTGCGTCCAGCGGTAGGACATCGGTATCGCTGTGACCAGATAGACCACGCACAGCGCGACCAGGGCGACAGCGGTGCCGAGCAGGTGCCGGCGGTCGACACCGAACAGGTCGCCAGCCAATGGATGCCGTCGGTTCGGGTGGGAGCCGCCGCCTGTGTGCCCGGGGACCGCCTCGGACGGCAACGCGGCCGGCCGCAGGATGGTGACGGCCAGGGTGAGCACCAGGAGCGGCAGCAGGTCCGCCACGTACCGGTACTCGTTGCCGACCTCAACGTGATAGATGGCCAGTCGGGCACTGGCAATGGTGTACTGCCCCGCCAGGAAGATGGCGAGGAAGACCAGCCAGGCGTTCACCGCGCGCAGGCGGTTGCGTACCAAGCCGAAGCAGACCAACGCCAGCAGCGCCAGTTGGCAGCCGGTCAGCCACCCCAGCGGCGGGTCCGCGAGGGATCTGACCACCTGCTGATGGGTCCGCAGCGAGCCGCCGAACAGGCCGGGAATCAAGGCATGGCTCCAGCAGACCCACAAGAAGTGCACCAGTTCGCCACGGGTGTAGCCAGGCTGCCTCGGCACCAGCTGGTGGGTCAGGTAGACCAGCAGGTATCCGGCCGTCACCCCGGCCAGCGCGAGATAGCCCGACCAGGCCTGGCGCAGCACCGCCAACACCTCTTTCGGCCGGGCCGAGCGGCAGGTAACCGCGGGTAGGAACCAGGCCGCGAATGCCGCGCCGAACAGGGTTCGCTCGTAGAAGGCGAGGCCAGCCAGCAGTGCGCTGCCGGCGAGGGCTCCCCAGAGCTGCCGGTACGGTCCGGAGTAGCAGCGCAGCATGGCGTACACGGTCAGCGCGCTGGCCAGGGCACAGCCGCTCATCTCCACCCCAGCGGCCCACCAGGCGGCCGCTGCTACCCATAGGCCGGTGGTGCTCACCATCGCGGTGAACACCAGATGCCAGGGGCTTGGTCGGAACGCCATTCGCAGGATCCGGTACACCAGCCAGGTCGTGACTCCGAAGCCCAGACATATCAGTGCCGCGGCGAGCGGGTAGTTCATCGGCGAGATCCGGTACAGCACCCAGGCGAGCACCCGTGTTCCCGGCTGCGGATGGCCGAAGATCGTGATCTCGAGGTACCGCAGGTTCAGCGGTGAGCGCTCGGCCAGCTCGAAGGCAAGGAAGTCGTCGACGTACCAGCCACCCCGGCCGATCATGGCGTAGAGCGCCAGCGCGGACACCAGGGACCAAGCCAGCGCCACCCGGTCCAGCAGCCACCACTCGCCGCGCGCCCCGGGCTGCGGAACGGCGGCCGGCTCGACCGACGTCACCGCGCTGGGCACGCGCGCAGTATGGCACTCCGGGCGCTGGGCGGAAGGGGTAATCGACGCATAGCATGCCGCACACCGTGGGCCGTACGACCGGAGCGCTGGGTCCCCGCACGCCGCGAGCCTTCGGCGCTAGGTTGACGACGTGAGGACAACCCGTTCCGAGGAGCTGCAGGAACTCGCCGAACTGGCGGTGCGGGCGCTGCCGGCCGGCGTCGAAGAAATCGTGCTGACTGGCAGCGTGTCGCGCGGAGTTGCCGACGAGCTGTCCGACGTCGAGATGCTGGTCGTTACCGGCCAGCTGCTCGACCGTGAGGAGTGCTTCGAGCACGCCCGTTCGATGGGCCTGACCGAGCTGGACTCGTGGGGCCCGCCACCGGCGCCTGCGCAGCATGTCTTCGGCTACCGCGCCGGCATCCCGTTCGAGCTGATCTGGTGGCCGCGTGCGTACGCCGAGGCACGCGTCGCGCAGGCGCGTGCCGGTGCGGAGGGAGCGACCGCGGACGCGCTGGTGCACGGGGTGCCACTGCGGACCTGCGGGCTGTTGGCCGGCTGGCAGGAACAGTTACGGATCTACCCACCGGAGGTCGCCGCGGCCCGCATCGAGACTGCCGCGTCGAGGTGGGGTGGCTTCGCGCCTGCCGGGGTGCTGACGCTGACCCGGGACGGTGACCGGGTGGCGCTGCAGGAGTGGCTGCTGGACGCCACGGCGCGGGTGCTGGCCATCGTCTTCGCCGTCAACGGGGTGTGGCAGCCGACGACCAAGCGGCTGGCAGCCCGGCTGGCGCCGCTCGCCGTGCAACCCGAGCGGTTGGCGGAGCGGCTCACGCTGACGCTGACAGAACCAGCTGCACGACGTGCGCTGCGGAGCATGACTGAGATCCAGCTGGAGACCGTGCTGCTCGCGCCGAGCGGTCCGAACATCGACCGCGCACGCGGCTGGTTGGCAGCGGCGTTAGAGCTACTTTGGTAGCGCGTCCGGTGCATGTCGTCGAATGGTAGGCACTTCGCCTGTCACTCTTTACACGAAATATGGATACGGAGGATGGTTGCCGGCACCAGCGGCAATGAGGAGTTCTCATGTCCGGGACCAGGCGCTTCATCAAGTGTGTTGCTCTAGGACTGGCCGTAGTGACGGCGACCATGTCATCTGCCGAGCCGGCAGGCGCCGCGGCTATCCGGCCGAGTCACGCGATCTACTGTGACCTATCGGCCGATGTGCCTTATCAGTATTACCGCGGCACCATAGTGTCGAGCATCGGCCGCGTGGTGTGCACTACGGCTCCCGATGTCATGCAGACCACCGTGATCATCTGGCGCTATGACGGCGGCGGCAGGTATACCGCGATCGCGCACAAGACCTCCAACCAGGTGGCGTCCGACCTGTACGTGATTGCGCAAGTGGGCTGTGACTACAACCGGGCCTTTCCGATGCACACGCAAGTGAAGTTCACTGCCTTCCACGGCAACTGGTGGAGTGACGAGGTCAACAGCCAAACGGTGACCATGTACTGCTGAGGCTGCAATCATGGAAAGCCAACTGCAGGAGGGTGCCTCGCCGGTTCCGCCCCAGAATGTGTTGCCGGCAATTCTGCCGCTGGCCGCGGTTCTTCACCGTCAGCCCGCGTTGGTCGTGAGCGTGACTCATGCCGAGGTGTACCCCTCGGGCTGTGCGCTGTTCGTATCGGTGCGGGCCAATGTCGTCACTCTCGATGAGCAGCGCTTCCTCGGCGGCCTGCTGGCGAACTATGCCCAGGACGTCGGCGAGTTCACGGTGGCGATCGTGAGAGACGGGCTGCGCCAGGTGGCGGAATTCATGACGATCGAGGAAGGCGGGTTGTTCTACCGAATCACGGCCGGCGGCAGCGGCCAGCATTACCGGATCTCCTATTGGCTGACTCCGTTGCCTGTCAAGTCCTGCACGCTGCTGGTCCACTCACCGCCACTGGGCATCGACATGGCCGAACTTGCGCTGGACCCTTCCCAGTTGGCAGCTGCTGCGCTGAGGGCAGAAGAACTATGGCCAGGACTGACCGGCGAGCATCAGATCCAGTCACCGGTGTGAGCAGCTCCGAGCGCCCGCACCTGTTCAGTCGAGGCAGAACTCGTTGCCCTCGGGATCTTGCATGACGATGCAGACGCCGTTGATGCCGTCGGCCTCCAACCGCTGCAGCCGGCGCGCGCCGAGCGCGACCAGCCGGCTGCACTCCGCCTCGAGCGCGTCCGAGCGTCCCTCCGGTGGCACGCCGGTGGCGGCACGCAGGTCGAGGTGCACCCGGTTCTTCGCCGTCTTCGGCTCCGGCACCTTCTGGAAGAACAGCCGCGGGCCGACGCCGTCGGGGTCGATGAGCGCCGCGCGGTCGTTGCGCTGCTCGGCCGGCACGCCCCAGGCGTCGAGCGCGGCGTCCCACGAGTCGAAGCCGGACGGTGGCGGCTGCTGGATGTAGCGCGTCGCCTCGGCCCAGAAGGCCGCATGCGCAGTCGGGTCGGCACTGTCGAAGGTCACCTGGAACTCGATCGCCATACGCCTACCTTGGCACAGGCCACCAAGGCGTATTTCGATTCGGGGCTACCTGCCACATTTCGTCCTACTCGGTTGTCATGCAGGTGTAACTGGTTGCGGGCCGGCTGTGCCTATCGGGTAGCCGGTGCCCTCGTTAGGGGTGTGCAATGCGCGTTGCTCTCGCGGCTCTGGCCGCCTGCCTGGTCCTTCCGGTGCTGGTCGTACCGGCCGAAGCGACAGCGCCTGCGCACCTTGCCACCGGAACAACGGCAAGCCATCCACCGGGTACCTACCAGCCGCTGAATCCGACCCGGGTCTTCGACACCCGCCCTTCGAGTCCGATCGCGGCGCGGACGACCGCTCGGCTACCGATCCAGGGCATGGCCGGCCTGCCGGCGTCGGGTATCTCGGCGGTGACGGTCACGCTGACCGTGCCGACTCCGGCCGCGGCGGGTTCGATCTCGGTGTTTCCGTCGGGCACCACCTGGTCGGGCGCGGCCACCATCACGTTCACCGCGGCCAGCACCCAGCAGAACACCGTCACCGCTGAACTCGGCGGCGACGGGGCGGTCTCGGTGCGCAACAACACCGCGGTCGCGCTGCACCTGGTGGCCGACGTGGTGGGCTACTACACCGTTGGCCCGGCCGTGTCCGGTGGGTACCAGCCGGTGCCCTTGCAACGCCTATTCGACACCCGGGCAGCCGGCTCGCAACCGGTGGCGGACCGCGCCACGGTCACCGTGCCGGTGGCCGGACGGGGCACCGTCCCGGCGTCGAACGTGAGCGCCGGCATGGTCAACCTCACCGTGCTGAGCCCGACCGTCAGCGGCTCGGTGTCGGTCTTCCCGGCCGGCACCTTGGGAGACGCCTCGACGACGGTCAGCTTCATCGCCGGCCAGACCGAGCAGAGCATGCTGCCCGCACAGCTCGGCAGCGACGGGGCGTTCTCGGTGCGCAACAACACCAGGGTCGCGCTGCAGCTGGTCATCGACATCGGGGGCTACTACGTCGCCGGATCGCCGCCCGCGCCCGGCGGCTATGTACCCGAAGCTCGGGACCGGGTCTTCGACAGCCGGAACTACGACCCGGACGGCGGGTGGTTCACCGCAGGCCAACTGCGGACGGTGCCGACCCTGGGCACCCCCCTCTACTACGACGACGGGTTCTCCACGCCGCACTGGGGGCTGCGGGCCGAGGCGATCCTGCTCACCGTGGTGTCGCCGAGCCGGGCCGGCTCGATCTCGGTACTCGCAGGTGACCGCGACTTCGACGGCAAAGCGACGGTCAGCTTTCCGGCCGGCCGGACCGTCCAGCGGCTGGTAACCGTCCGGATCCCCCCGGAGGGCACGATCCGGATCCGGAACAACACCTCGGTCACGCTGTCGGTGATAGCGGACATCGAGGGTTACTTCGCCGGCGTGCAGAACCGGTTGCACGTTGCGGACATCGCGACGGTCGACCCGCTCGAGGTCGCGGCCGATGTCTCCTGCACCTCGGCGAGCTTCTGCATGGCGGTGGCCGGCAGCGGCTCGGACGGCCTCGGCCGGGCCTTCCGCTACGACGGCAGCAGTTGGAGTGCCGAGTTCCACTCGTATGCCGCGCAGACCGCGGTGTCGTGCGCGAGCCCGACCTTCTGCGTAGGCGTGTCGCAGCAATCGGTGTCGACCTATGACGGCACGCGATGGTCGGCAGCGGTGGTCGTTGCGCCGGGGGAGAATCTCATCTCGGTCTCTTGCGCCAGTGCGAGCTTCTGCGTGACGGTGAGCCAGTACCACGGGCGGGCATATGTCTTCGACGGCACCGGTTGGGACACCGGCACAGTCCTCAACACGCAGGCGGAAACCTCCGCGGTGTCCTGCCCGACCGCATCGTTCTGCATGGCCTGGGCGGACGGCTGGTACCAGTGGAACGGCTCACACTGGTCCGGAACGGCCATCGATGCCGGCTCCGGCCACGTCTCGGTCTCCTGCGTGTCCGCGACGTTCTGCCAGTACGTGACCTTCGAGTACTCGGCCGTCTGGAACGGCACCAGCTGGCTGAGCACGCGAGCACCCGTCAACCATGATTTCGTCAGCATCTCGTGCCCGGCCGCCTACGCCTGCATCGTCAATGACGAACTCCAGCCCAGTGGTTGGGACGGCACCGAGTGGAGCATGCCGATCATCCGCATTCGCCAGCCGCTCTACATCCACGTGTCCTGCCCGACGGTGGACTTCTGCATGGTGATCGACCGCAAGAACGGCTACCGGCTCGACAGCTGACGCATCGAGATCTGCCGAGCGTTGGGGGCGGCACTGTTGAATGCGGTTGCCTGCCACATTCCGACCCAGCCGATTGTTATGTATGCAAACCGGTTGCGGGCCAAGGTTGCGCGCTTTCGCGTGGCTGGTGCCCTTTCTAGGGGGTGTGCGATGCGCGTTGCTCTCGCGGCTCTGGCCGTCTGCCTGGTCCTTCCGGTGCTGGTCGCACCGGGTGATGCGGTGGCCGCGGGGGACTCTGCCGCGACCGCCGTCGGCTCGCCCGGCGCGTACCAGGCGGTCAGCCGGGTCCGGGCACTGGACACCCGGAAGACCGGGGCGATCCCCGCCAAGGCCACCGCCAAGGTGCCGGTGACCGGTCTGGGCCAGGTGCCGGCCACCGGTGTGGTGGCCGTCTCGGTGAACCTTACGGTGCTGACACCGTCGGGGACGGGTTCGGTCACGGCGTTCGCCGACGGCACCAGCTGGTCCGGCGCGACCATGACCTTCCAGGCCGGGCAGACCGACCAGAACTTCGAGACGGTTCCGGTCACTGCGACCGGCCTGATCGACATCCGCAACAACACCGCGAACTCGCTGAACCTGATCGTCGACATCCTCGGCTACTACTACCCCTGGGGTTCCCCCGGTCGGTACCAGCCGATGACACCGACCCGGGTGCTGGACACCCGCACCGGCCAGCCGGTGGCCGCCGGCCAGACCCGCACCTTCCAGGTGGCCGGCCAGGGCGGCATCCCACCGCAGGGCGACTTCGCGCACCAGGTGGCGGTGGTCGCCAACGTCACCGTGCTGACGCCAAGCCGGTCGGGGTCGCTGACGGTGGGGGAGACCGACCTGAGGGTGAACACGGCCACCATGACCTTCGCCGCCGGGCAGACCGAGCAGGGCCAACTCGTGAACCTGCTGGACGATCACGGCGGGCTGTCCGTGCGCAACAACAGCGCGGCGGCCGTCCAGCTGATCGCCGACGTGGTGGGCTACTACGTCGAGGTCAACGTCACCGATCCTGGCACTTACCAGCACTTCAACGTGGGCGGGCACGACCGGGTCTATGACAGTCGGGCCACCGGGCAGGGGCCGGTAGCACCCGGCGGCACGGTAACGCTCCCCATCCAGGACCTGACCTTCCCGGACGGTGGTGACAGCGGCATCTGTGCACCCCTGCTGAACGTGACCATGCTGAGCCCGAGTACCGGTGGCTCGCTCTCGATCTGGCCGGACAGCGTTGCCTGGGACGGTGCCGCCACCGTCACCTTCGTGGCCCAGCAGACCAGGCAGCGCATGCTGATGATGAAGGTCGGGAGGAACTCCGGCGATGTCCAGGTCCGCAACAACAGCAGCGCCCCGATCACCCTGATCGTCGACGTCGACGGCTGGCGGACCTGCGTCTGATCCGTGATCCCCGACAAGTTCTAGTGGAGGTAGGCCGATGCGTACCGTCCTTGCCGCCCTGACCGCACCGTTGGCGCTGGTCACCGCGCTTGTTCCGCCGGCCGCCGCGACAGCGCCCGCACACCTCACCGCGGGGACGGCGGTAAGCCAGTCGCCGGGTACCTATCGGCCGCTGAACCCGACCCGGGTCTTCGACACCCGTCCCTCGCACCCGATAGCGGCGCGGACCACGGCCCGGATACCGATCCAGGGGGTAGCCGGCCTGCCGGCGTCCGGCATCTCGGCCGTGACGGTCACGCTGACACTGCCGACCCCCGCGGCGGCGGGTTCGGTCTCGGTGTTCCCGTCGGGCACCGCCTGGTCGGGTGCTGCCACCATCAGCTTCGCCGCGGCCAACACCCAGCAGAACACCGTCACCGCCCAGCTGGGCAGCGACGGCGCCATCTCGGTGCGCAACAACACCTCGGTCGCGCTGCAGCTGGTGGCCGACGTGGTGGGCTACTACACCACCGGCCCGGCGGTGCCCGGCGGCTACCGGCCGGTGCCGCTGCAGCGCCTCTACGACTCCCGGGCCGCCGGCTCGCAGCCGTTGCAGCCCGGCTACTCCGCCCTCGTGCAGGTGACCGGGCGTGGCGGCATCCCGGCCTCCGACGTGAGCGCCGCCGTGGTCAACCTCACCGTGCTGAACCCGGCCGCCACCGGCGCGGCCTCGATCTGGTCAGTCGGAACCTCCGAGGACGGCTCGACCTCGGTCAGCTTCGTCGCCGGACGGACCGAGCAGACCATGCTGACCACCAAGGTCGGCACGGACGGGGCATTCGGGGTACGCAACAACTCCAGGGCTCCGATGCAACTGGTCGTCGACATCGTCGGCTACTACGTCGCCGGGTCACCGGCTGCTCCGGGTGGCTACCTGCCGATGGTCCGTGACCGGATTCTCGACACCCGGAACCCCGACGGGGCCGGTGGGCCGTTCACCTCCGGCCAGCTGCGAACGGTGCCGACCCTGGGCGCCAACATCTCCCCGTACTCCGTCGTGCCGAAGACGCCGCACTGGGGACTACGCGCCGAGACGATCCTGCTCACCGTGATCTCGCCCAGCCGGTCCGGCTCGATCTCGGTGTTCGCCGGTGACCGCGGCTTCGACGGCAAGGCGACGGTCAGCTTTGCGGCCGGACCGACCGTGCAGCGGCAGGTCACCGTCCGGATCCCGCCGGAGGGCACCATCCGGATCCGGAACAACACCTCGGTGACGCTGTCGGTGGTGGCCGACATCCTGGGCTACTTCGCCGGCGGGCAGCACCGGTTGCACCTGACGTCCAGCTCGGTGATCGAACAGTTCGCCCTCGTCTCCGACGTCTCGTGCACCTCGGCCACCTTCTGCATGGCGGTCGGCACCGGCCGCGCCTTCCGCTACGACGGCAACAGCTGGAGCGCCGGCTCGCAGGGCGGAGGCAACGCGGTCTCGTGCGTGAGCCCGACCTTCTGCGTGGGCGTCGGGTCAGGAGCGGCCTGGACCTATGACGGCTCGCAGTGGTCGGAGGGGGTCCTGGTCACGCCGAACAGCGACCTCATCTCGATCTCTTGCGCCAGCACGAGCTTCTGCGTGGCGACGACCCAGTCCCACGGTTGGGTCTACACCTTCGACGGCACCAGCTGGGACTCCGGCAGCCAGCTCAACCCGTATGCGCAGAAGTCGGCGGTGTCCTGCCCGGCCAGCACGTTCTGCCTGGCCTGGGCGGACGGCTGGTACCGGTGGAACGGCTCGACGTGGTCGGCTACCTCCGACAGTCCCGGCGCCACCCAGGTCAACGGCGTGTCCTGTGTGTCCCCGACCTTCTGCCAGGACGCCAGGTTCGGGAGCTCGTCCGTCTGGAACGGCACCAGCTGGCTGAGTGCGCGAGCACCCGTCAACCACTCCCTGCTCAGCGTGTCGTGTCCGGCCGCCTTCGCGTGCGTCGCGGCCGACGACCGGGAGCTCAGCGGATGGGACGGCACCGAGTGGAGCATGCCGATCGCCACCACCACGGAGCGTGGCTCGGTTCCGTTCCGGGTCTCCTGTCCCACGGTGGACTTCTGCATGGCGGTGGACAGGGAAACCGGCTACCGGCTCGACAGCTGAGACCTCTCTCCGGCAGCCGCCGCGGGGAGTCGCCGGTCGAAGGGCCGGAGTTCTCTGACCCCTGGCGCTCGCTACCGGTAGATGGTGACGAAGCCGCTGAGGGTGTTGCCGGACGGCCAGGCGTCGTGGCAGACCCCGTCACTGCTGCGGTAGGAGCGGTTGGTCACCGTTCGCAGGATGGTGCCTGCGTTGCCGAAGCCGTCCCAGGACCGGCGGATGCCGTCGTTGCTGAAGTACGGGGTGTAGTAGCTCTCGGTGCCGGTGCAACCGGCCCCGGTGAAGTGGCTGATGTAGGCGGCCCTGACCTGCTTGCACGAGGCCTCACCACAGGGGAACCGGTAGATGGTGACGAACCCGCTGAGGGTGTTGCCGGACGGCCAGGCGTCGTGGCAGACCCCGTCACTGCTGCGGTAGGAGCGGTTGGTGACGGTACGCAGGGTGGTGCCCGCGTAGCCGTCGCCGTCCCAGGACCGGCGGATGCCGTCGGAGTTGAAGTACGGGGTGTAGTAGCTCTCGGTACCGCTGCAACCAGCCCCGGTGAAGTGACTGATGTAGGTGGCCTCGACCGGCGTGCACGAGACATCACCACAGACCGGTCCGCCGTTGGTGCAGGTCGGGTCGGCGGTCTGGGCCGGGACGCTGACCGCGTTCCAGGCTGCCTTGACCTTGTTGAAGTTGGTGCAGTCGCCGGGGGTGAGGTTCTTGGCGGCGTTCAGGGTGGCGGTGCGGTACTTCAGATAGCTCATCCCGGTGGTCTTGAGGAGCATGGCGTTGTAGAAGATCTTGCCGGCCGCCGGCACGCCGATGCCAGTCAGGGTGCTGCTGTTGCAGGTGGGGCTTGCCGGTTGGCCGTTGGTCGGGCTGGTGCCTTCGGCGAGCAGATAGAACCAGTGGTTGCCGGGACCGGCCGCGGAGTGGGTCTCCATGCCGGGCACGGTGGAGGAGTAGCAGTTCGGGTCGCCAGCCAGCGACGGGTTGTACATGTAGCGGATCGGGCCGGAGCCGGTCAGGTTGATCTCCTCGCCCACGGTGAAGTCAGGCGGGTCATAGGCCGATGACTCGTTGGCGTACCACTCGGTGAGGGCACCGAAGACGTCACCGGTGAACTCGGCCACCGCACTGGAGCCGATGCCGCCGGGGGTGTAGGTGTCGATGGCGTGGCCGAACTCGTGACCGATCACGTCCAGGGAGGAGATCCAGTCGCCGGCGGTGTTGTGCCCGACCGAGACCCGGCCGGTGCTGCTATCCCAGAAGGCGTTGACGGCGTCCAGGCCCACATACATCGGGAAGCCGGCGCCACCGCCGTCGATGCCGTTGCGGCCCAGCCAGGACGACAGCATGACCCACTCGTGCTCGACGTCGAACTTGGCGTCCACGCAACCGGTCTCGATGCTGCTGCCCACCCCGTTGCCCCACACGTCATCACTGCCGGAAAGGATCGCGCCGGTTGTGTAGTTGCGGCAGTTGAGGCCCGGGCGGGCCGGGTCGATCATGTTCCAGGTGGTGCTGGTCGGGTGGCTGGTGGCGATGCTCAACGGACTCGGACCGTTCCACTTGCCGGTGCCGGTGCCCTCGCGAACCTCGTCGTAGGAGTAGGCCACCGCGCCGGTGCTGGCATCGGTGAACACGTGCAATGTGCTCGGGAGCGCGCCGGTGTGGCTGGCCACTACCGTCTCGTACGCCAGCCGCGGGGTGCCCAGGGCCAGCACCACCTTGCGGGCGGCCGACACCGAGTCCACGGTCTTGCCGGTGGCGTGCGTCCGGGCGCTGGCTGCAGCTTGCGCGGGCGTCCTGGCCGCGGTGGTGGCCAGGTTGATCACGCTGTCCTGCGCGGCGGCGGTCGAGAGCACCCGGCCGGTGGCGTCGGTGACGACCACGAAGTCACCGCCGTAGACCGGCAGGCCCTTGTAGGTCCGGTTGTAGGGCACGTACTGCAGGCCCTCGCGGGTCGAGATCACCGACCCGGCGAGGTAGGCGTCGTCCTTGCTGGCATGGATCGAGGTGGGCCGGCCAGCGACCAGCCGGGCCGCCGCCTGCGCCGCCAACGCACTTGGAGATGCCTGCGGAGCGGGCGCGGCCGCGGCCGGGCCGGTGGTGAGCGCGAGACCGGTGACAGCGAAGGCGGCCATGCCGAGCAGGGCGGCCAGGGTCACGGTGCGACGAGGGGGAGAGGCGGCACTCAACATCTGGACCTCCGCGGCCATCAATAGAGTGACTGCACCCTAGACCCTTAATTGAACAAATCCTAGGAGCAAATTGAATTTCCAGATTGCATCTGGAGTTCAAGATTATGTCAAGCAAAAGAGAATTATTCGCCGGTGCAAACGGAGGGGGAGCGTTCACCTGCCCGGAGCATGCTCCGAACGCAGGATTCCCATCAGCACGATGTCCTCGTACCCGCCCCGGACCCACGCATGCTGACGCCGCCGCCCCTCGATTTCGAACCCGACCTTCTGGTAGGCGCGAATGGCGCCGACGTTCGACGCGATCGCCTGCAGATGGATTCGGCGCAGGTTGCGGCGTACGAATCCGAATTCGACGAGCTGAGTGATGGCAGCCGTTCCTATGCCGCGACCCCGGGCGTCGGGCACCAGAGCGATCCCGGCCTCTGCGTGGCCAGCGAACAAGTCGAACTCGAACAGCGACGCGCTGCCGACGGCCGTTCCGTCGACCTCGACCACGAAGGTCACGGTGTCCTCGCCTGCGCGTGCCGCAAGCCGCTCGTCGAACTGCTTCCTGGTCAGCGGAGCCGGCGCCCAGGGGTTGCGCTCCTCCCAGGTATCCAGGTCAGCGGCGATGCTGTAGAGGACATCGAGGTCGTCGTCGGTGCGCGTCCGCAGCGTCACCGTGGGCAGGCCGGGCATGGCTAGCACGGTAGCCGTCCTGGAGCGGCGACCTCGGCAGCGGCTCCACATCCTCGACGGCAACCTCCCCGGGGGGTCTCGCATTATGTCAACTGGTAAACCCCGTGCCCGCACCCTGCGGATGTCCTTGCGCCATACCATTACCTGACTATGAGCGAATTCGAGGAGCGCCTACAGAAGGCCCGCGCTGATGAGCGCGAAAGGCAAGCAGCTCGCCATCAGGCTGCGGAAATTGAGCGCGAACGCCGAGCTGCCCAAACGCAGCGTGCGCTCGCGTTAGCGTCGGAGATACATAAGGCGGCGGCGGTCTTGCAGCGCACGCCCCCTCCGCGGTCCAGAGGGTCGGCAGGGTATCGCAGCGGGCCGGTACGGTACCTGGATGGAGCGGTGAATGGGAGTGGCCTAGTTCGCCGGCTATTCGGGAGTCCAGGCCCTTACGGCTGGTCGGTCTATAACTATGTGTTCGTGCCGGTCGCTGGTACTCCTGTCGTCCGTATCGGGGACGAGCGCTTCTCCCTTGAAGAATTTGCTCAGCGCGGTTCAGTGTCATACACCCAGGAGAGCTACGGATATGTATCGAACTCAACAGTAGTGGTACACGCGGACACTGAGCTCGACCGAGTTCTTCAGGCCATCGTCGAGTATCTCAAATAGACAGTTGGACTTGGGTACTGCCAGTGCAAGGGCATGAATACGGACACACTTTCCGCGGCCTTGCTGCGTTGAATCAGAACTACCACTAAGCCAGGCGTTGTTATGTCAAGTAGCGGGCATAGCTCGCTAGGTGGCGCAAGGGGGATGCGCGACGGGCAGCTGCGATGGTGCGGCGACCTGAAGAGCATGCCTGGACGGACATCAAAATACGGACTGCCGAACGACGAACTCGCACCCGCATCGAGTTCGCGCGGCCCGGAGTTCCTTGAGACGGATCAAGCTGCCGGAAAGATCCTGGCCAGGTATCGGGTTATCGCACCACGGGAAACGCGCGGAATCCGGTCTCAGATGCCCCGCTCGGTCACCGTCGTAGATCCGATAATCGACATTATGTCAATTCACTTCTGGACCGGTACCCCCTACCTGTCGAGCACCGGTTCACCTCCAACCGACCTACTCGGCGATGCCTCGGGTGAGCAGCACCAGGGTGACGAAAGTGCGGTAGAGCCGGATCGGATCGTCGTCCGCGAGGTGCACGACGGTCGGCTCGTCCCGGTCCGGCTCGACCCGTTCCAGCCAGGTCGCCATCTCGGCCAGGTCCGGATTGCGCAGCCGGATGGTGAGCGTGGCTGGCAGCTCGATCCGCGCGGTCGGTTTCGGCGTGGCGCCGCCCAGCGCCTCGACGGCTTCTCGCGCCCGCTGAGCGATCAGTCGGGTGGCCTGCGCCGGGTGCAGGCTCTCGGCGGCGAACCGGGACACCGACTGCTTCACCACGGCCGCGCGAGCCTCGGGCCAGAACGGGCGGAGCTCCGACGCCGTGGTCTGGTCGCCCGTCACCAGCACCACCGGCACGCCATGACCGAGTGCCACCAGCGAGTTGATACCGGACTCGCCGGCCAGCGTGCCGTTGAGCCGGACCTCCGCGATCGCCGCCGGGTTGTAGGTGTGCGACAGGGTTGCCGGTCCGGCCGAGGCCGAGCCGTGATAGGAGAGGAAGAAGATGGCGTCGAAGGACTCGTCGAGGCCCTGCATCATGTACAGCGGCTTGTGCCGTCCGGACAGGTATGCGGCTTCCCCGTTCAACCGCTCCGGATGCAGGTTCGCCATCTTGCCGTGCGAGTCGTTGACGAGGAACTCGTGCGGCCCGCCGGCCTGGTTCGCCCCGTCGATCGCCGCGTTCACCTCGTCCTGCAGCAATCTCCGGTAGAGCTCGTAGTCCTGCTGGCCCGGACGGCACTGCTCCCAGTCCACCACCCCGGCGGTGCCTTCCATGTCGGAGGAGATGAAGATCTTCACCCGTGCTCCCCTTCCCGGTGTGAGGTCCGTCCGGACACGTCATGGGTGACGGTAACGGTTGGCGGAACGCTACGCGGAGCGGGTCGCGTTGGGCGAGAAGGTCGTCCGTCGACAGCTCGGCCGGGCCGGAGCGGGACGATGCGGAAAGGAGATCTCTCCTTCCACTTCAACATATAGCGCCCCCCGGGTCTTGCGGCAAGACCCCGGTCATGGCGCAGAATCGCCGACCGGACTGAAAGACCCCAGGAGTTGATGCCGTGACCCCGCCACCCACCAGCGTGTTCGACCTTCCCGACCGGCTGGCCGCCAAGGCCGACCCGGCACTGATCGCCAGCGACGAGCGGCACTTCGCGGCACTGGCCGCGAGCCTGGAGGAGACGATCGCCGACCTGTCCGAGCGTCTCGCCGTCGAGCGCAGGTCCCCCGGCCGCGGCGGCCAGGCGGCGATGGACCGGGATTTCGAGATCCACCGGTTGACCGCCCGGTTGCGTGCACTGCGCCGCTACGGCCTGGACCTGTGCCTCGGCCGGATCGTCGGCGCGGACGAGGAGGAGCCGGTGTACATCGGCCGGTTCGGCCTGACCGACCGCACCGGCCGGCACGTGCTGCTGGACTGGCGCTCCCCCGCCGCCGAGCCGTTCTTCGGCGCCACCCACGCCAATCCGATGGGCCTGGCAAGCCGGCGCAGGTACCGCTGGACACGCGGGCGGATCAGCGACTACTGGGACGAGGTGTTCGCCGCGGAGCAGTTGGCCGGCCTGGCGGGGCACGCGGCGCTGGACGACCAGTCCGCCTTCATCGCCAGCCTGGGCAGTTCCCGCTCGCCGCGGATGCGCGACGTGCTCGGCACCATCCAGGCCGACCAGGACGCCATCATCCGGGCCGGCTCCCGCGGCACCCTGGTGGTCGACGGCGGTCCCGGGACCGGCAAGACCGTGGTGGCGTTGCACCGTTCGGCCTACCTGCTCTACTCCGACCCCCGGCTCGGTCACCGCAGTGGCGGTGTGCTGTTCGTCGGCCCGCACCGGCCCTACCTGGCCTACGTCTCCGACGTGCTGCCCAGCCTCGGCGAGGAGGGCGTGCAGACCTGCACCCTGCGCGACCTCGTTCCTGAGGGAGCAACCGCAGCGGTCGAGACGAATCCTGAGGTGGCCCGGTTGAAGTCGTCGGCGGAACTGGTGCGGGCGATCGAGGCAGCGGTCCGGTTCTACGAGGAACCGCCGACCAAAAGCATGATCGTCAGCACCGAGACCACCGACATCCGGCTGACCGCGGACGACTGGGCCGAGGCGTTCGACGCGGCAGAAACCGGTGCCCTGCACAACGAGGCCCGCGAGCAGGTGTGGGAGGCGTTGCTCGCCATCCTGGTGGACAACTGTGACGACGGCACCTCCCCTCCCCTGCTGCGGAAAGCCCTGCAACACAACGACGAACTGCTTGCCGCCTTCACCCGCGCCTGGCCGTTGCTGGAAGCCACCGACCTGGTGGGCGATCTCTGGTCGGTGCCCGCCTACCTGCGCAGGTGCGCGCCCTGGCTGAGCCCCGACGAGGTACGCATGCTGCAGCGAGCAGACCCGCAGGCCTGGACCGTCTCGGATCTCCCCTACCTGGACGCGGCCCGGCAGCGCCTCGGCGATTCCGAGGCGTGGCGGCGTGAGCGCCGGCGGCAGGCCACCATCGCCGCCGAACAGCAGGAGATGGCCAAGGTCGTCGAGCACCTCGTCGCCAGCGACGACTCCGAGATGCAGGTGATGTCCATGCTGCGCAGGCCGGACCTGCAGGCCGCCCTGGTCAACGAGGCGGCGCTGCCGAGCGCCGACCCCGACCTGCTGGCCGGCCCGTTCGCGCACGTCGTGGTGGACGAGGCCCAGGAGCTCACTGACGCGGAATGGCAGATGCTGCTGCTGCGCTGCCCGTCCCGCAGCTTCACCGTCGTCGGCGACCGGGCCCAGGCCAGGCACGGGTTCGCCGAGTCCTGGCAGGAACGGCTGGAGCGGATCGGGCTGGCGCAGATCAGCCAGGCACACCTGCGGATCAACTACCGGACGCCGACCGAGGTGATGGCCGAGGCGGAACCGGTGATCCGGGCGGTGCTGCCGGATGCCAACGTACCGACCTCGATCCGCAGCAGCGGCCTTCCTGTCGTGCACGACTCGATCGCGGAGCTGGACCCGATCCTCGACAGCTGGCTCGCCACTCATGCCGAAGGAATCGCCTGCGTCATCGGGGAACAAGCGTTGGCCGGCGACCGGCCACGCGTCCGGTGCCTGACCCCGGAGCTGTCGAAGGGACTCGAGTTCGATCTGGTCATCCTCATCGACGCCGTCAGGTCAGGCGGCGAAGCGTCCGGCAGCTCCGTCAGCGGCATCGAGGAAGCGGTCGACCGCTACGTCGCAATGACCCGAGCCACCCAGCAACTCGTGCTTCTCAGCTCTTGATCGGCAGCAAGCGGTACGGCAACCCAGGTTTGTCTAACGCGCGATTCTGAGCCTGGTGCTGACCCGTCCGGTCAGTCGGCGCCTGCGGACAGGTGCCGACTGACCGGGTTCATGGCGTTCTACCTCAGGCGTAATCCCGCAAGTAGCCGGTGCAGGAAACCTCCGTGCCAGCGTCGGTGTTGCAGATGCGCCAGTTCACCGCATGACCCTCGGCGATGCTGGCGTTGTAGGTCGCACAGTCACCGTTGGCACCGTTGACGTCGCGGAGCGAGCCATGGTTGCCGGGGTTGACAACCTCGTACCAGTCGATCTGCACGCCGTATCCGTCGACGCGGAGGTCGCAGGCGTAGAAGTGCTCGCCGAGATCATCGAACTCGCCGTAGCCGGAATCCGGCTGGCCTTTCGGATTTGAGATGTAGTACCCACTCGATGTTCCCGCGCTCGCAGGAGCGGCGCTCACCACGCCTGCACCGGCCATTACAGCGGCCGCAGTTCCCGCTAGTGCAATACGCTTCCACATGAGAACTCCCGTATGTCGTGACTGCCACCGAGCGGTAGCTCGGCGACGAGTGTGCGCACAAGCGGAAGGAGCCCTAACGTGGTCAAAAAGTACACAAATCGACAAACCTGTTTAAGTTCATCCCTTCCAAATCATTCTCCAACGGAGACCTATAGGGGCGACGGCGACATGGGCAACCCACGACGGCAGGGCCGGGACTCCGAATGCCCCGGCCCTTCGTCCGAGCTTCGGTGCCGGGCCAGGAGGGCCTATCAGCAGCAGGCGGCCGCACCGTCGGCGGAACCGGTGGTCGAGCAGGTGCCGTCCGGGCTGGTACCGCACCCGAACGTCTGGGAGTCGGCGAGCACCGTGTAGACCTCCCACTGCTCGCCGTTCGGCGTGCCCTGCACCCAGAACTTGTCCTGCTCGGCGTAGCAGCAGGTGGTGCCGCGCTGGTCGACCGAGGCCAGCCCGGCCTCGGCCAGCCGGGTCTGGGCGGCATTGACGGCGGCGACGTCCTCGACCTCGACCCCCAGGTGGTTGATCGAGCCGCCGTGCCCCGGGTTCTCCAGCAGCACCAGCTTGAGTGGCGGCTCGGTGACGGCGAAATTGGCGTACCCCTCGCGGACCTTGGCGGGCTCGACGCCGAACAGCTTGCTGTAGAAGGCGATCGAGGAGGTCAGGTCATCGACGTTGAGAGCGAGCTGGACACGGCTCATGGGTTCCTCCCGGAAACAGGACATCGACGGTTGTCTATGTCTTAGTGCGTGTCAGGTTGCCACTAGCATTGACATCTGTCAATATAGACGCATGTCGAAGTCTTCCGTGTTGACGCTCACCCCGGTCCAGGCGGTCGCCTGCTGCTCGCCGTTGAGCCGGGAACCGTTGAGCGCCGATGCCGCCGAGCGGATCGCCCCGCTGCTCAAGGCACTCGCCGATCCGGTCCGGCTCCGCCTGCTGTCGCTGGTGGCGTCGCACGAGGGTGGCGAGGCGTGCGTGTGCGACCTGAACGACGCCTTCGAACTGTCCCAACCGACCATCAGCCATCACCTGAAGGTGCTGCACGATGCCGGCCTGCTGACGCGGGAGCGGCGCGGCGTCTGGGTCTACTACCAGGTGCGCAGCGACGCCCTGGCCGGGCTCGCCACCCTGATCGGCACCGCCGCGCCGTGAGCTTGCTGGCCCGCCGGGTGCTGGCCGAGTTCGTCGGCACCGCGTTCCTCGTCGCGGCCGTCCTCGGCTCGGGGATCGCCGCCGTGCGGCTCTCCCCCGGCCAGGCCGGCCTGCAACTGCTGGAGAACTCCCTCGTCACCGCCGGTGCGCTGGTCGCGTTGATCCTGGCGCTCCAACCGGTGTCAGCGGCCTTCAACCCGGTGGTGACCGTGATCGAGCGAGTGCTCGGCAGCATCACCACCGCGGATGCGGCGGCACTGATCCTGGCGCAGTTCGGCGGGGGTTTCGCCGGCGCGGTGCTGGCCAACCTGATGTTCGACCTGACAGCCGTCACGCTGTCCGGCCACCACCGTTCGGGCAGCGGGCTGTGGCTCGGCGAGCTGGTCGCCACCCTCGGGCTGCTGCTGGTGGTGTTCGGCACGCTGCGGTCCGGCCGGACCGACCGCGTCGCCTTCGCGGTCGGCGGTTACCTGCTCGCCGCCTACTGGTTCACCAGTTCGACCTCGTTCGCCAATCCGGCCGTCACCGTTTCCCGCATGTTCTCCGACACGTTCGCCGGCATTGCGCCGTCCTCGGTGCCGGTTTTCGTCCTTGCCCAACTCGCCGGCGGCGTGCTCGGCTACGGCCTGATCCGCGGCCTCTACCCGGAGGTGCTGGCATGAGCGACCATCCGCCTACCGTGCTGTTCGTCTGCGTGCACAACGCGGGCCGTTCCCAGATGGCTGCCGGCTGGCTGACGTCGATCGCCGGGAACCGGATCGACGTCCGGTCGGCCGGCTCCGAACCCGCCGACCGGATCAACCCGGTCGCGGTCCAGGCCATGCGCGAGGTCGGCATCGACATCGCCGCCGAGCAGCCCAAGCTGCTCACCGACGGCGCGGTGTCCGATGCCGACGTGGTGGTCACCATGGGGTGCGGCGACAGCTGCCCCTACTACCCGGGCACCCGCTACGAGGACTGGCAGCTTCCGGACCCCGCCGGCCAGCCGATCGAGATGGTCCGCCAGGTCCGCGACGAGATCCGGGCCCGCGTCGAGAACCTCGTCCGGGAACTGCTCGGCACCGGTTAGCCAGCGGGCCGGCGCCGCGTCCGGTCCGCCGCCGCAGCAGCTAAATCGTTTGGGAGAACGCGCCCGAACCGCGAGGATGCCAGGTATGCCTGAGGATTTCTTCGGTGAGCGGGTTGCCGAGCACTACGACGACCCGCAGGACGAGATGTTCAGCCCGGCGGCCGTGGAACCAGCCGTCGAGGTGCTGGCCGAACTGGCCGGCGACGGGGCCGCGCTGGAGCTCGGCATCGGCACCGGGCGCCTCGCGCTGCCGCTGAGCCGGCGCGGGGTGCCGGTACACGGCATCGACCTGTCCCCCGCGATGCTCGCCCAGCTGGCGAAGAAGCCCGGCGCCGAGCGGATCGGCGTCACCGTCGGGGATTTCGCGCACACCCGGGTGCCGGGCAGCTTCACGCTCGGCTACCTGGTGTTCAACACCATCATGAACCTGACCAGCCAGGACGAGCAGGCCGCCTGCTTCGCCAACGTCGCCGAGCACCTGTCCCCCGGCGGGTGGTTCGTGATCGAGGTGATGGTGCCGGACCTGCAGCGGCTGCCGCCCGGCGAGACCGTCCGGCCGTTCGAGGTCAGCGAGACCCGGCTCGGCTTCGACTCCTACGACATCGCCAACCAGGGGCTGGTCTCGCACCACTACTGGCAGGAGGACGGCCGGTTGACCAGCGGTTCCATACCGTTCCGCTATGTCTGGCCGGCCGAACTGGACCTGATGGCGCGGCTGGCGGGAATGACGCTACGGCACCGCTGGAGCGACTGGCAGCGCACCCCGTTCACCAGCGACAGCCGCAAGCACGTCTCGGTGTGGCAGAAGCTGACCGGTTGAGAACCCGGCTCGGGTGGCCACTCGACCACCCGAGCCGGGTCTTGCGGGATCAGCCGCCCGACTCGGTCCCCGAGCCGTTGTTCGGACCGCCCCCGTGGCCCCTGCCCGGACCGCCGGCGCCCATGCCTTCCTCGACCTTGGTGACGGCGTAGTTCTTGTCGAACTTCACGGTCACGAAGCTTCCGTCGGCCTTGGTCATGTGCGCCTCGTAGGCGTCACCGTCGGCGTCGGTCTCGACCCGGAACACCGTCCCGCCGGGCACCGCCTTCAGCGCGGCCGCCTTGAGCTTGGCCGCCACGTCGGCGCTGACCGCCTTCTCGTCCGGACGGACCGGGGTGGCCTGCTTGTTCGCCCCCGGCGCGTTGTTCGCCCCCGGCGCGTTGTTGGTTCCCGGCGCCTCACTGCTGCTGGACGAACTCGGTGCGGACGGCGTGGTGGTCGCGGCGCTGGACAGCACCGTGCCACCGATGATTGCGCCGGCTACCGCACCGGTTGCGAGCAGGCCGCCGCCGACGAGCAGGCCCCGCCGCTTGCGTTCCGGCTGACTGGTCGGACCGTACGCCGGTGGCGGCACCGGCGGCGGCGACCATTCGTTCGGGTTCATGGAAACACCTCCTGACACCGGCCGGGCCCGGGTGGTCCAGCCGTGCCGCCATGGTGTGGAGCCAGCCTGGCGCGACGTCGTGCCGAAGCTGTGAGCAGCATGTGGATCGCGAAGCCGGGTACGCCTTCCCGCGGCTTCAGGGTCAGGCCGGCACCTCGTCCCAGGTGGTCAGGCAGAACGGGTGCCCGGCCGGGTCGGCGTAGACCAGGCAGTGATCGGCGTTCGGCTGCAGGGCGTACTTGCGGGCGCCGGCCGCCAGCACCCGGGCCTCGGCCGCCGGCAGGTCCTCGACGAAGAAGTCCAGATGCATCTGCATCGACGCGCGCGGGTCCGGCCAGCTCGGCGGCAGGTGTCCCGGAGCGGTCTGGAAGTCGATCCGGCCGCCCGGGCCGTTCACGGTTGCCCACTCGTCGTTGGCGAAGGTCACCCGGCCCCCGGTGATTTCGGCGTAGAACGCCGCCAGCCGGCGGGCGTCCGGGCATTCCAACGCCACCGAGCTGAGCCGGATCGCATCCGACATGACGCTGTTCCCCTCCCCTGTTGGCATCCGGTCAGCCGGCCGCGTACCGCCAGAACTCGCGCATCAGGTCCGGTGGCGTCGGGCTGGACATCTGCAACTGGCTGAGCAGGATCGCGATGGTCCTGGTCGCGGGGGTGATGTGCGCCGTGGTTCCGGTGCCGCCGACCCAGCCGTACCGGCCGGGCACGTTCCAGGGCTCGATGGCCTCGATGTCCACCGAGCCGCCGTAGCCCCAGCCCTGTCCCTCCAGGAACAGCCGGCCGGCCTCGCGCTGCCCGGCGGTCAGCTGGTCGGTGGTCATCTGACGGACCGACTCCGGGGACAGCACCCGGCGGTCTCGGAAGGTTCCCTGACCGAGCAGCATTCCGGCGAAGGCGAACCAGTCGTCGGCGGTGGACACCAGACCACCGGCACCGGACGGAAAGGCCGGCGGCCTGCTCCACCAGCCGTCCGGCGGATCGAGCAGCCGCAGGCTGCCGTCCGGGTCGGCCTGGTAGTAGCTGGTGAACCGGTGCAGTTTGTCCGCCGGCACCTCGAAGCCGGTGTCGAACATGTAGAGCGGTTCGAACAGCCGCTCGGTGAGGAACTGCGGCAACGGGCAGCCCGCGACCCGGGCGATCAGCACGCCGAGGATGTCGTAGCAGGTGTTGTACAGCCAGGCCTCGCCGGGCTGGTACAGCAGCGGAATGCCGGCCAGCCGAGCCAGCCACTTGTCCGGCGCCGGCAGCAGGTCCGGGCGCGGGCCCGGCTGCAGGTAGAGCAGCAGCCGCACCACGGGCCAGGAGAAGTCCGACGGAAAGCCGTATCCGGCGCGCGAGTCGAGCAGGTGCCGCACGGTGATCGGCCGGACGGCCGGCACCACGTCCTCCACCGGGCCGTCCGGCCGGCGCAGCACCATCGGCTCGGCCAGCTCCGGCAACCACTGCCGCACCGGGTCGTCGAGGGCCATCCGGCCGTCCTCCACCAGCACCATCGCGGCCGCGGCGATGATCGGCTTGGTGATCGAGGCGATCCGGAAGATCAGGTCCGGGTTCATCGGCATCCCACGCTGGAGGTCGGCGCACCCGACCGCGTGTTCTTCCAGGTGGTTCGGCCGGGACACCAGCGCCACCGCGCCAGGGATCGAGCCGGCGTCGACCTGGGCGTGCAGCAGGATCTGCAGCGGGTTCTGCTCGCTTGTCACCGGATCAGGATCACACGGATCATCGGCCTGTTCCTGTCAGGGCCGGTTCGGGTCCGGGTGCAGCACCAGGAACAGCGACCAGGCGGGTGCGGTAGGGTCGTCCGGCAGCGCGGCGAACTCCTCGAGCAGGTCGCGCAGCCGGTCGCGGAACTCGTCCAGCTGGGCGGTTGCCAGCCGCAGGCCGAGCCGCGCGGTGTCCACCTCCTCCCCCGGCACCAGGGCGAGCTCTTCCAGGAAGGCGTCCAGCATCGACCGGTCCATGGCCGGGACGCTGAGCCGCCAGGACTTCTTGGTGGCCAGGTATGGGATCTCCCGGGCGCCCCGCGCGCCCCGCCGCTCGGCCTGCGGCTGCAGGAAGCCGGTCCGCACCAGCGTCCGGGTGTGGTGCAGGATGCTCGCCGGATCCCGGCCGAGCACCTCGGCGATCTCCTTGTTGGTATGGGCCTCCCCCAGGCAGATCCGCAGGATCCGCAACCGCAGCGCCGAGGCCAACGCCCGGGCCTCGGAGTCGCTGGCCGGGCTCCGCTGATCCATGGCACCAGCTTAGCGGAAGTGATTGACAAACCTCAATCACTTCGCTGAGGATGGCCCGGTGACCGCCGACCTCCCTGGGACCGCTGACCTTTCCCGCACCCGGCGCGGCGGCCTGTGGCACCACCTGGATTTCCGGCGGCTGTGGATCGGCGAGACGGTCAGCCAGTTCGGCTCCAACATCAGCCAGTTGGCGCTGCCGCTGATCGCCATCCTGATCCTGCGGGCCAGCACCTTCGAGGTCGGGCTACTGGTCACCTGCCAGCTGGCGGCGTTCCTGGTGGTGGGGCTGCCGGCCGGCGCCTGGGTGGACCGGATGCGGTTCCGCAGCGTGCTGATCGTCAACGACCTGCTGCGGGCGGCGGCGCTGGCCTCGATCCCGGTCGCGCACTGGCTGGGCGTGCTCAGCATCGGCCAGCTGTACGCGGTGGCGCTGCTGACCGGGATCTGCACGGTGTTCTTCGACGTGGCCTACCAGTCCTACCTGCCCCAACTGGTGCAGCGGCAGGAGCTGGTGGAGGCGAACGCCAAGCTGCAGGCCAGCGAGTCGGTCGCCCAGATCGGCGGCCCCAGCCTCGGCGGCGCGCTGATCCAGGTGCTGACCGCGCCGTACGCGATCCTGCTGGACGGGCTGAGCTTCCTGTGGTCGGCGGCCTGGGTGCACGCCATCCGCGCCCGGCCGCCGCGGCCGGAGCGGGCACCCGACCGCAACCTGCGCCGCGAGATCGGCGAGGGGCTGCGGTTCGTGCTGGGCAACCGGTTGCTGCGCGCGATCGCGATGTGCACCGGCCTGTCGAACCTGTTCGCGGCGATGGCGAGCGCGGTGTTCTACGTGCTGCTCGCCCGCGAGCTGCGGCTGTCGGCCGGCTGGATCGGCCTGATCGAGTCGACCTCGGCCATCGGCGGGCTGGTGGGCTCGTTGCTCGCCCGCCGGGTCGCCGACTGGCTGGGGCAAGGCCCGGCGATCTGGGTCGCGGCGCTGGCGATGGGTCCGGGCGGCTTCGTCGCGCCGTTCGTGCAGCGCGACTGGACGCTGGGGCTGCTGGCCCTCGCCCAGGCGGTCATGTGGGTGGCCGTGGTGGTCTACAACATCACCCAGGTCAGCTTCCGGCAGGGCCTGTGCCCGCCGGCGCTGCTGGGCCGCATGAACGCGACCATGCGGTTCCTGGTCTGGGGCGCCATGCCGGTCGGCGGCGTGCTCGGCGGCCTGCTCGGCTCGGCGATCGGTGTCCGGCAGACCCTGTTCGTGGTCGCGGTGGGCAGCGCGCTGACCTTCCTGCCGGTGTTCCTCTCCCCGCTGCGGGACCTGAAGGAACTGCCGTCGGCCGCCGCTACGGTGTGACCATGACGGCACCTCGCGTGACCCTCGGTAGCTGGCCCACCGCGCTGGAGCCGGCGCCCCGGCTGGCGGCCGCGCTGGGGCTGGGTTCCGAGGACTTGTGGATCAAGCGGGAGGACCTCGGTGGCCTCGGTGCCGGCGGCAACAAGTTGCGCAAACTCGAATTCACGGTCGGGGCCGCGCTGGCCGACGGCGCGGACACGCTGGTCACCCTGGGCGGCGCGCAGAGCAACCACGCGCGGCTGACCGCCGCGGTCGGCGCCCGGCTCGGGCTGCGGGTGGTGCTGGTCTTTCCCGGCCGGTACGCAGGAATCCGGAACGGCAACGTCGCACTGGCGGGCCTGTTCGGCGCCCAGGTGCACTGGGCCGGCGACGTGGATTTCGTGGGGTTGGCCGAGGTCGCTCACGGGATCACCGAGCGGCTGCGCGCCGACGGTGCCCGGCCGGTGCTGCTCCCGCTGGGCGGCTCCAGCGCTACCGGGGCGCTCGGGTATGAAGAGGCCGGCCGCGAGCTGCTCGGCCAGCTGCCGGACCTGCACACCGCGGTCGTCGCGCTCGGCTCCGGCGGCACCATGGCCGGGCTGGTGGCCGCACTCGGCCCGGACCGGGTGCTCGGGGTGGACGTGGGTGCGGTGGCTGACCCGGCCGGGGTGGTGGCCGAGTTCGCCAGCCAGGTCGGGCCGCGGGCGGTTGCCGGCGAGCAGCTGCGGATCGACCGCGACCAGGTGGGGGCCGGTTATGCCACGGTGGGCGAGCCGGTGGTCGAGGCGATGCGGCTGGTCGCGCGCACCGAGGCGCTGGTGCTGGACCCGATCTACACCGGCCGGGCGATGGCCGCCCTGGTGGCGGCGGTCCGGGCCGGGACGGTCACCGCCGGTGTTCCGACGGTGTTCCTGCACACCGGTGGCCTGCCCGGGCTGTTCGGGTACCCGGACGCGGTCGGCGCGGCCGAGCAGATGCTGGACAGCTATCCGGAGTAGACCGGGCGCTCGCGTCGCGGAGTGCGCAATACTTCGCCGCATGACCGAGACCCTCAACCACCGCGCCATCGGGATCGAGCTGTTCAACCAGACCTGGGCGCTGATGGACAAGCCGGACCGCTCCGTCGAGGAGAACGACGCCATGCTGCACATGGCACATGCCTCGGCGCACCACTGGCGGGCTGAGGGATCCGGGGCGACGCCCAACAACCTGGCCCGCAGCGAGTGGCAGGTGTCGCGGGTCTACACGGTGCTGGGTCGTGCCGAGCCCGCCGGCTACCACGCCCGGCGGTGCCTGGAGATCTGCCAGGCCAACGGCATCGGCGACTGGGATCTCGGCTATGCCTACGAGGCACTGGCCCGCGCGGCCAGCGTTGCCGGCGACGCGGCTGCCGCTGCGAGGTACGTCGAACAGGCCCGCGCGGTCGACATCGCCGAGGACGAGGACCGCGACCTGCTCGCGTCCGATCTGGCCACCATTCCCGGCTTGAGCGGCGGCAACGCCGGCTGAGCCGCCGGTTATCCGCCGGTGCCGGCGTACAGGATTCGCCTGGCGGACTTGGGGGTTCCGGGTTTGTAGTACGGCTCCAGCCAGCTGTCGTCCTCGGTCAGGTAGTCGTGCGCCTCGGGCGCCCGCTTGCGCAGTCGCTGCGCCCACCAGCGGGCGTAGAAGTGGTCGAAGATCCGCTGGAACTCGGCGAAGTAGACGTCGGCCACCTCGGTATCCCCCGTGATCACCAGCATATTCTCGTCGTTGGAGATGGTGGAGGCGCTGGAGAAGTTCGCCGAGCCGGACACGGTGACCGGCACTTGGCCGAGCGGGTCGACCAGCAGGATCTTGGTGTGCAGGTAGCGGGCGTGCAGGTTGAACCCGGTCAGCTGCTCGGCGGCCCAGCTGCTCAGCGCTTGTGGGCTGCCGGTGGCGCCCACGGCGACCTGCACCATCCGGTCGGTCGACCAGATGTCCTGGTGGTTGTCCCGTGAGTCCAGCAGCACGAAGCGCAGCACCCCGGGGGTGTGTGCGGCGGCCAGCTGGGCTTCGAAGTGGGCGTCGTCCAGCCCGAACGGCAGCGTGATGGAGGTGCTGGCCGGCGAGGTGGCGAAGCCGGTCGCGTACCAGTTCAGCGGGTCCAGCGCGGTACGCGGGCTGAACAGCGGGTGCACGCCGGGATCGCCGAGGCTGCCTGCGTCGAACGGGCTGTGCTCGTCCGTCCAGGCCCGCAGCAGGGGCTTCACCGGGTCGCCGGCCACCTGGCCCCAGTAGTCCAGGTAGGCCTGTGCCACCGAGGCATCCCGCACCACGTGCCCGACGTTGGAGTGGCCGAAGATGCCGCCCTGGCTGAGGTTCGTCGAACCGGTCCACACCTGTGCCGGGCTCAGCGTGCCGTCCGCGGCCTTGTCGGCGCGGACGATGAACTTGTTGTGCGCGATCGTCGCGTGGGTGCGTGGGATGACCGCGGCACGGTCGAAGCCGGCGGAGTCGACGGCGGCCTGGATGGCCACCTCGTTGGCCTGGCCCTCGTCGCCGTCGGCGTGGTAGATCACCTGAACGTCGGCGCCGGCGGCCTGCGCCTGGGCGAACGCCGCCAGCACGCTCGGCTCGGTGAACTGGTACACCGCGGCCCGCAGCGCCAGCGACGGCCCCGCGCCGTCGGTGATGTAGGCGATCAGCGCCTCGTGCAGGCCGCGGGACAGCCAGCGCATCGCCGCGGCACGCCGAGCCGGCGGCAGCTGGTCCGGCGGGGCACCGAACTTGGTGGCGTAGGCCTGGCTGGCCGCCACCCCGCGGTTGAAGTAGATGCCGTGGGTGCCGGTGTCCGGGTCGTCGGTGGTGACCTCGACCTGTGCGGTGACCGAGTCCTTGCCGGTCAGGTCGTCGGGCGTGCCGTACTGGGGCAGCACGGTGTAGTGGTAGCGGTGCCCCGGCGTGGTGGTGTAGTCGCCCCACCACATGGCTTGGATGGGCTGGCGCTGGGTCGAGTAGATCGTGGTCAGCGCCGGCGTCGGCACCTGAGACTTGAAGGTCTTGAACCCCGACAGCCACTTCGACCTGTGGCTGGTGAGGTCCTGCCGGTGGATCGCGAACCCCAGGCAGCCGGCGCGGGCAGCGTCGGTGAGGTCGAAGCCGAGGAAGACCGCATGGTTCCCGGCGATCGCGTTGACCGTCAGCCCACCGTTGTCGACACGTACTCGCATAGCGGCCCCCGCGCTCTGAGTCGATGCCGCACGATAGCCCGCCGCACGGCCTTCCGGTGGCTGGATGGCACAAAACCGATGACAGGTCTGTGGCCTCGGACTGATTCCATCCGTAGTTCTGGCTCTCAACAGGGAGAGGGAGCGACACTGCCCTGACACTCAGCGGCATCGAAATCACTTCGTGCGCCTGAAGCAGTTGGGTCGCATGCGGCAGGAAGCGGTCCTTTTGCCGTTCGATCGCCTAGAGGTGAATCGGCCCGTGTTCGGGGTTGACTACTAACCCATACGAATAACGGGCTGAATCCGTAGTGCTGCGAGCCTCGTGCTGTCAGACCATCTACCATCTTAAACGATCGGATTCGATGCCACTACTGCTGGTGACCCAATGACGAGGGTGATCTCCTGAAAAACAAAGGGTAGCCTCACGGACGCGTCCGGCGCCATCGATGGTGAAGGTCTGGCTCCAAAAGCCACCCGGATCGATTGAATCGCGGCAGGTCAGCGTGACCCGACTACCAGGCTTGAATCCTGTCAAATAAACGTCGTACCAGTAACCGAAGGTAGCCGACCCACCTTGTGTCAGCTGGATACTCGCTGTTGGAGGTAGCGATTCACAGGTTTCATCATACGGACTACCGCTGTAATCCCCGTTAGGGCAATAATCCTGGGAGGGGGTACCGCAAGTACCGTCGGCGCTCGATTCACTGAAGTCACCGCTCGGACAGTTATCGAGCGATGGCGGCGGGGATCCGCTTGCTCCCCAGTTACTTAGTCTGCGAACGGCAGAATAGACAATACTCGCCTCATCCTGGCAGGCAACCCAGTTAATATATTTCTTCCACCCGGGATATTTGTTATTACAGAGTCTAAACATTTCAGCCTTGAATCGGTCGTCGATCGCAAGACGCATGGATTCATTACGATACAGAGTCAAACCCTTACCAAAATTTCGGTACCCGAAATCATGAAGGCGACAGGGTTGATTAAATAAAGTTCTGTAAAAGCTCGAAATTGATCCGATCTGATCTGCACCACTGCAACCGTCGTCACTCCAGTCGAAAGAGTTATAAGGTGCCGGTTTGCGACAACCCTCGGACCCACTCATACAGCCAACAGCCCGGAATCCTGATTGGCGTGTCACATACTGATAGTAAGTCAGGTGTATTGTCTCGAGAGCATACCGATATTGTTCATATCGATCCGAATCGGCGTCCGCAGAAGCGCGAGATGGCCATGAAAGTACGCTGACGATCAGCGCAATCATGACTGCTATGTGTCTGTAACGACCACGCTGATATTTCATTGGTTCCCCCTGAAACGGTCGGGTAACCGTTGAAGGACGGTAGCACGCTTAGATACGTCGTTAGCGCTCCTTGAGAACTATTACCCCGCCTGGGTGTGACGGCTTCGAGCGGGACTTGGCGGCCTGCGACAGTCCTCTGAATAGCTGTCGATGCGTTGCTGTCCGCCCCGCGGCGTTCGTTGTCAAAGATAACGCACCGAGGGGCGGTCAGCCGGCCGCGACCAGCGTGCGCAGGTCCTCGATCTGGGTGCCGGGGTCGATGTCGTGGCCGCCGTCGGGGTTCACCACCACCTTGGCGTTGGGGATGCGGGTGCCCAGCCACGCGCTGTGCCGCGCGGAGATCCGGGCATCCCGGGCGCCGTAGCGAACCGTGACCGGTACCGCGATCTCGTCGAAGGAGTAGCCCCAGCCCTGCAGGCACGACAGGGCGTCGTCGACCCGACCCCAGACCCCGGCGGTGTACGCGCCGTGCATCGCGGCCACGAACGCCCGCTCGTCGTCGGAGACCGCCGGCGCGTCCCGGTCGGCGGCGGGCACCCCCGCCCTTTCCCGGGCCAGCCGCACCAGGTCGTGCTCCGCCTGCCGGAGCAGGTTGTCGTGCAGCACCTGCTCGCCCTCCAGCGCCCAGCCGAACTCCCGGGTGGTCTCCGGACCCATGTCCGCCCACCAGTCCAGGCCCTCGGCGTCGTAGGGAGCGAGGCTGGCCTGGCACTCGACAGCCGTCACCCGGTCAGCCAGCCTGGCGGCCACCGCCAGCGCGTGCGGCCCGCCGCCGGACCAGCCGCTCACCGCGAACCGGTCGATTCCCAGCGCGTCGGCGATGGCGGCCACGTCCTGGGCGCAGTCGACCACCCGCCGGCCCGGCCGGCGGTCCGAGGCGCCGTAGCCCGGCCGGTCGTAGGTCACCACCCGCAGCCCGGCCGCTGCCAGCGCGGCCTCGTCCGGGCGAGCCAGCCGGGAGCCCGGGGTGCCGTGCAGGAAGAAGACCGGAACGCCGTCGGCAGCGCCCCACTGCGCAACGCCGAGCGCCCGGCCGTCGGGTGCCGTCACGGTGTTCAGCCGGTGCCTCATCCTTCGGATTCTGCCCAACCGCGGCCGAATGCCAGTATCAGTGAGTGCGCATCGCGACCTGGAACGTCAATTCCGTCAAGGCCCGGCTGCCGCGGCTGCTGAGCTGGCTCGCCGACCGGCAGCCGGACGTGCTGCTGGTGCAGGAGACCAAGGTGCCCGAGCAGGGCTGGCCGGCCGGGCCGCTGGCCGAGCTCGGCTACGACTCGGTGCACCTGGGCAGCGGCCGGTGGAACGGGGTCGGCATCCTGTCCCGGGTGGGCCTGGCCGACGTCACCTACGGGCTGCCCGGGCAGCCGGACTTCGACGACGCGGCGGAGGACCGGGCCGTCGGCGCCACCTGCGGTGGAATCCGGCTGTGGTCGCTGTACGTGCCGAACGGCCGGCAGGTCGGCCACCTGCACTTCGACTACAAACTGCGCTTCTTAGACGCCGTCCGGGCGCAGGCGGCCGCAGAGCGGGCCGCGCTGGGGGCGGACGCGCCGTACGGGCTGCTCGGCGACTTCAACGTGGCGCCGCTGGACGCCGACGTCTGGGACATCGCGGCCTTCGACGGCGCCACCCATGTCAGCGCGCCGGAACGGGCCGCGCTGACCGCCATCCGCGAGGCCGACCCGGACGCCCCGCTGCTGGACCTGATGCCGCGCGCCTCGGCCGACCCCGCGGACCGCCGGCATCCCTACACCTTCTGGGAGATGCGGATGCTCGGCTTCCAGAAGGGCCGCGGCATGCGGATCGACCTGGCGCTGGTCAACGAGCCGCTGGCCCGCTCGGTGCGCTCGGCCTGGGTGGACCGCGACGCCCGGCGCGGCGAGGGCCCGTCCGACCACGCGCCTTTGGTGCTGGATCTCGAGTGACCACCGCCTAGGCCGGATTACCAGCCTTCCATCCGGACCTGGCCGAGCCGGCCGTGCAGGTCGCGCATCGCCGCCCACACCTGGTCGCTGGGCCGGACCGAGCTGCCCGGCGGGTCGAGCAGGATCGGGGCGTCCACCCCGAGCAGGGCGCGCAGCCGGTCGGCTTCGACCGGGCTGCTGGTCGCGAAGGCGATCGCGGTGGACAGCAGCGCCCCGCCGCTGGCCAGTTGCCCGACGGTGTCGGCGTTCTCGGCCGACAGGCCCACCGCGGCGTTCTGCTGCCGCGCGGTTCGCACGATCCGGCCCAGCCGGGCGGCGAACGGGGCCGGCACGGTCATGCCGGCCGGCAGGTCGACGTGCAGGAGCCGCGGGAAGTCCGCCCGGGTCGCGAACTGGCCGAGCAGCTGGATCACCGGCAGCGCCGCCCCGAGCTGGCCGGCCTCGGCCAGGCTGATGACGGTGACGTAGCCGGGCTCGATCCGCTCCTCCCCCGGGTTGGCGAACAGCTGGGTCAGCCCGGCGCCCTTGGACAGCCCCGCCACCGTGTCCCACAGCCCGCCCAGGCCCACCGCGCCCTGCACCAGGTCCTCCAGCCGCGGCACCGCCTGCGGCCGGCGCACGATCCGGACGTTCTTGCCCAGCCCCGGGGCCCGCGACACCAGCTGGCCGGACAGGTCCACCAGCACCACGCCGCTGCCGCGAGCCGCGGCGTCCTGCGCGACGCTCAGCACCAGCCGGGCCCGCTCGTCGGCGTGGCCCAGCACCGCGAACAGCGGGCTCTTGCCGTCCCGCAGTGCTGCGTGCGGGTCGAAGCAGACCCGGTGCCCGTCCAGCGTCATGCCGATCTGGCAGCCCGAGTCGTCACCCAGCTCGACCGGGCGGGCGACCGGGCTGTCACCGGCGGGCTCGTCCTGCTCCGGGGTTTCCGCCGCCTCGCTGTCGGGGGCCTTGCTGTCGGTGGCCTTGCTGTCGGTGGCCTTGGTCAGGGACGGACCGGCTGGCTGCTCGACCGCCGGCTGCGGCAGCCGCACTCCTGCCCGGGCCGCCTCGGCGAAACCCGCCTCCCAGGCCAGCGCCTGGTCCTGGGTGAGGGAGTACAGGTCGGCCGGCAGCAGCTCGGCCGGGATCTCCTCCAGCCGCTGGTCGCGCAACAGGGTGAGCAGCGCCTCGGGCGCCGCCTGCTCGGTCCAGCGCACCCCGGCCTGCCAGCCGCGCTGGAACTGCTCGCCGATCTCCGGCCCGAACGGGTGGCCGGACCCCTCGGCCGCTTCCACGGCGGCCAGCAGGGCGCGCTGGCACACCTCCGAGATGGGGATCCGGGCGGCCTTCACCCGGCGTTCCAGGTCGTCCGGCAGGTAGACGTTCGCTCGGCCCACGGCTCTTCTCCGTCCTATGCGTAGTACTACCCACAGTACGCGCATATCCAATTGGTTCACGAGCCCGTGCGGCTATCCCATCCGCATCGCGGCGTTGACCTCGGCCAGGGTCTGGTCGGCGATCTCGCGGGCCCGGTCCGCGCCGCGGCGCAGGATCGCCTCGGCGTCGGCGCGCCCCAGCCCGGCCCGTCGGGCCCGGATCGGGGCCAGCAGCCCGTTCACCGCGTCGATCACCACCCGCTTGAGCTCGGCAGCGCCGGCGGTGCCGATCCGCTCGGCTACCGCCGCCGGGTCCTCCCCCAGGCAGAGCCCGGCCAGGGTGAGCAGGGTGGCCACCTCGGGCCGGATGTCGGGTGCGTAGCTGATCCGGCGCTCGGAGTCGGTACGGGCCGCCCGGACCTTGGCGGCCACCTGGTCCGGGGAGTCGGACAACGCGATGCCGTTGCCCAGGCTCTTCGACATCTTCCGGCCGTCCAGCCCGAGCAGCGTGCCGGTGGCGCCGAGCAGCTCCTCCGGCAGCCCGAACACCGGCCCGTAGCGCTCGTTGAACCGGCGGGCGATGGCCCGGGTCAGCTCCAGGTGCGGCAGCTGGTCCTTGCCGACCGGCACCAGTTCGGCCTTGCAGAACAGGATGTCGGCGGCTTGGTGCACCGGGTAGGTCAGCATCAGCGCGCTCACCGACGACCGGCCGGCGGTGCGGATCTCCTCCTTCACGGTCGGGTTGCGGTCCAGCTCGCCGGTGCTGACCAGCGACAGGAACGGCAGCAGCAGCTGGTTGAGTGCGGGTACCGCGCTGTGCGCGAAGATCGTGCTGGCGTCCGGGTCGATGCCGCAGGCCAGGTAGTCCAGCACCATCGCGGTGCGCAGCTCCGGCAGGTCTACCGGGCGGTCCCGGTCGGTGACCACCTGGTAGTCGGCCACCACCACGAACAGCTCGCAGCCCTGCCGCTGCAGCCGGACTCGGTTGGCCAGGGTGCCGAAGTAGTGCCCGAGGTGCAGGCCGCCGGTCGGGCGGTCGCCGGTGAGCACCCGGCCGGCCACCGTGCGGCCGGTTGCCGGCGCGACAGCCCGGCCGGGTGCGGTTGTCGTTGCGGTCATGGATTTCCTCCTGGGAGTCAGGAGGGGTTGCCTGCCGAACGCGACAAAACAAAGGGCCGTCCGGCAGGACGGCCCCTCGGAAAGCAGCTGGGGTTACTGGAACGGGCCGTCCGTCATTCGGACGGCCGCCAGCTGCGCAGCACGGAGGCCGGGCAGCTGGACATGGCAGTCACGGTAGCAGGAAATCTCTGCGCCCGGCTGGGCTCAGGCGCTCTTGCTGGCTGCCTTCTTGGCCGGCGCGGCCTTCTTGGCGGCCGGCGCCTTCTTCGCCGGGGCGGTCTTCTTGGCGGGCGCCTTCTTGGCCGGGGCCGACTTCTTCGCGGCGGTCTTGGCGGGCTTGGCAGGCTCCTCCTCGGCCGGCGCGGCGCCGTCGGCCGACGAGCCGGAGTCCACTCCCCTGGCCCGGTCGACGCTGCGCTGCAGGGCGGTGAGCAGGTCGATGACCTCGCTGGTCTTGTCGTCCTTGGCGTCGTCCTTGGCCGGCAGCTGGGCCGACTCGCCACGCTCGAGCTTGGCGTCGATCAGCTCGACGACCGCCTCGCGGTAGCTGTCGGAGAACTGCTCCGGCTCGAAGTCGGCGGCCATGCTCTCGACCAGCGAGGCCGCCATCTTCAGCTCCTGCGGCCGCAGCTCCACGTCGGAGTCGAGGATCTGGAAGTCCGGCTTGCGGACCTCGTCGGGCCACAGCATGGTCTGCAGCAGGATCACCCGGTCGCGAACTCGCAGCACCGCCAGGGTTTCCTTCTGGCGCAACGCCACCTTGACGATGGCCATCCGCTCGGTCTCGATCAGCGCCTCGCGCAGCAGCGCGTACGGCTTGGCGGCCTTGGCATCCGGCTCGAGGTAGTAGGTCTTGGCGAACAGGATCGGGTCCACCTGGGTGCTGGGCACGAACTCCACCACGTCGATCTCGTGGCTGGTGGCCACCGGCAACTGGTCGAGATCCTCGTCGGTGAGGATCACCAGCTGGCCGTCACTCGTTTCATACCCCTTGGCGATGTCGTCGTAGCTGACCTCTTCGCCGCACACCGAGCAGGTCCGCTTGTACCGGATCCGGCCGCCGTCCTCGCGGTGCACCTGGTGGAAGCGGATATCGTTCTCCTCGGTCGCGGCGAACAGCCGGACCGGTACGTTGACCAGTCCGAAAGATACCGCGCCCTTCCAGATGGCTCTCATCTCTGCTCCTCACGGTGGTGCCCGCATGTCTACACAGGCAGCATGAGCCTATGCGACCGATGCTCGCCACACCCGGCCCACAGCCAATTGGCAAGGACTGGCAGCACGAAGTCAAGTGGGATGGTATGCGAGTACTGGCCGACATCACCGATTCCGGACTCCGGCTGGTGTCGCGCACCGGCCGGGACGTGACGGTCAGCTTCCCCGAGCTGGTGGTGGTGACCGACGGCGTCAAGGACGCCCTGATCGACGGGGAGGTCATCGCGCTGCGCGACGGGGTGCCGTCCTTCGCCGCGCTCGCCGACCGGATGCACGTCGGCGACGAGCGCCGGGCCCGGGAGCTGGCCCAGGTCCAGCCGGTGACCATGATGGCCTTCGACCTGCTGCGCCTCTACGGCGTGGACCTCACCCAGCGCCCGCTGAGCGAGCGGCGCAACAGCCTGGAACGGCTCAGCCTGCCGGAGCCGACCTGGCGCAGCTCGCCGGCCTACGACGACGGCCCGGCGCTGCTGGCGGCCACCCTGGACCAGGGCCTGGAGGGCGTGGTGGCCAAGCGCCGCCAGTCGATCTACCAGCCCGGCCGGCGCAGCCCGGACTGGATCAAGACCGCCCACAAGCTGCACCAGGTGTGCGTGGTGGGCGGCTGGCGGCCGGAGACCGGCTCGCCCGAGCTGATCGGCGCGCTGCTGATGGGCATGCCCGACGGCGCCGGCGGGCTGAGCTTCACCGGCCGGGTCGGCAGCGGGATCAGCCGGGCGGCCGGCCAAGACCTCAAGCGGCTGCTCGGCCCGCTGCGCCGGGCGGCGTCACCGTTCAACGCCGCGATCCCCCGACTGGACGCGGTCGGCGCCGTCTGGTGCGAGCCGAGCGTGGTGATCGAGGTGCGCCACCACGGCTGGACCACCGGAAACCGGCTGCGCTTTCCGGTGTTCAGGGGCGTGCGGCCCGACATCGACCCGGCCGAGGTGCGGCGTGAGTCCTGAACCCGGCGACCAGCGGATCAGCGTCGACGGCCACCAGTTCACCCTCAAGCGGCTGGACAAGGTGTACTACCCCGAGGCCGGCACCACCAAGGCCGAGGTGCTGGACTACTACGCCCGGATCGCGCCGGTGCTGCTGCCGCAGCTCGCCGACCGGCCGGTGACCCGGATCCGGTGGCCGGACGGCACCGGCTCCCAGCCGTTCTACGAGAAGAACCTGCCCAGCTACGCACCGTCCTGGCTGCGCACCGTCACGCTGCCCACCCCCGGTTCGTCCCGCAACCGGGAGACGCTGGCCTTTCCGGTGCTGGCCAAGACCGCCGACCTGATCTGGCTGGTCAACCTGGCGGCCCTGGAGTTCCACGTGCCGCAGTGGACGGTGGGCCCGCGCGGCGCGGTGCGCAATCCGAGCCGGCTGGTGATCGACCTCGACCCCGGGCCGCCGGCGGGCCTGGCCGAGTGCGCCGAGGCGGCCCTGCTGGTGCGCGACCGGCTCGCCGAGGACGGCCTGACGGCATTTCCGGTGACCAGCGGCAGCAAGGGACTGCAGCTCTACGCCCCGCTGGACGGTTCGCAGCCGGTGGAGAAGGTGCACGGCTACGCCAAGCGGCTCGCCGAGTCGCTGGAGCAGAGCCACCCGAAGCTGATGGTGTCCAACATGGCCAAGGTGCTGCGGACCGGCAAGGTGCTGCTGGACTGGAGCCAGAACAACCCGGCCAAGACCACCATCTGCCCGTACTCGCTGCGCGGCCGGGCCCGGCCGTGGGTGGCGGCACCCCGCACGTGGGACGAGCTCGCCAAACCGGGACTCCGCCAGCTCGAGAGCAGCGAGGTGCTCGACCGGGTGGCGGCCGACGGGGACCTGGCGGCGGAGCTGCTGCACGGCACCGCCCGGGTACCGGGCTGAGCCCCGTTCAGGCGGGCTCGGCCGGCTGGTAGCCGGCGCAGCGCAGCACCGGCAGCCGCGGGTAGCGCGGGTAGGCCGGATCGACGCTGGCCAGCTGGCAGCGCAGGTACACCGGCCCGCGCCGGGTCTGGTTGAGCCGGGCGTGCCGGCATCCGGCGCACAGCCCGGCGCTGGAGGGACCGGTCATGGGCCGAGGGTAACCGGCCGTCGGGTTGAAGGTTCGCCTGGCTAACAACGGCCGAATAGGATGATTCGGTGCCCCCGACTCCAGCCAGCTCCCCGTCCTGGCTGCGCCGGCTGATCGGCTACTGCCTGCGGCACCGGGGCGACCTGTTCGGCTCGTTCGGCGCGGCGCTGGGCGGCGCGCTGGTCTCGGTGTCGGTGCCGCTGGTGATCAAGCACGTCGTCGACATCGTCAGCCAGCCCGGACAGTCCCGGCCGTCGGTGGCGCCCTGGGTGTGGCTGCTGGTGCTGGCGGCGGTGTTGCAGTACGGGCTGACCTTCGCCCGCCGGTTCTGCGCCGGCCGGCTGTCGCTGGACGTGCAGTACGACCTGCGCGCCGATGTCTTCTCCTCCCTGCAACGCCTGGACGGCGCGGCGCAGGACGCCCTGCAGACCGGCCAGGTGGTCAGCCGGTCGATCAGCGACGTCGGCCTGGTGCAGGGATTGCTGTCCTTCCTGCCGATCCTGAGCGGCAACGCGCTGCTGTTCGTGATCTCGCTGGTCGCCATGGTGGTGCTCTCGCCGCTGCTCACCCTGGTGGTGCTGGCGGTCGTCCCGGCGCTCTGGTTCGTCGCCAAGCTGTCCAGCCGTGACCTGTTCCCGGCCAACTGGTCGGCCCAGCTGCAGGCCGGCGAGCTGGTCGGCCAGGTGGAGGCCGCGGTCACCGGCGTCCGGGTGGTCAAGGGTTTCGGCCAGGAGCACCGCGAGGTGGAGCAGCTCAGCCGGCAGGCCCGCACGCTGTTCGCCGAGCGGCTGCGGGTGGTCCGGCTGCAGGCCAAGTACGCCTCGTCGCTGACCGCGATCCCGGCGCTGGGCCAGGTCGGGGTGCTGCTGGTCGGCGGCTGGCTGGCCCTGCACGGCCGGATCACCCTGGGCACCTTCCTGGCGTTCTCCACCTACCTCGGCCAGCTGGTCGGGCCGGTGCGCGCCGTCACCGCGATGCTGACCATCGGCCAGCAGGCCCGGGCCGGCGTGGAACGGGTGCTGGAGGTGATCGACTCCTCGCCCGAGGTGCTCGACCCGGCCGACCCGCAACAGCTGCCGGACGGCCCGCTGGGGCTGGCCTTCGACGGCGTCCAGTTCGGCTACACCCGCTCCGACCCGGTGCTCGCCGGGCTGGACCTGACCGTCCGGCCCGGCGAGACGGTGGCCATCGTCGGCGGCGCGGGCTCGGGCAAGTCCACCCTGGCGATGCTGGTGCCGCGCTTCTACGACGTGCACGCCGGATCGCTGAGCGTCGGCGGCGTGGACGTCCGGCAGCTCCGGCTGGCCGACCTGCGCTCGGCGATCGGCATGGTCTTCGAGGACAGCTTCCTGTTCTCCGACACGATCGCGGCCAACATCGCCTACGGCCGCCCGGACGCCGACTTCGACCGGATCGTCGCCGCGGCGAGCGCCGCCGAGGCGGCCGACTTCATCGCCGAGCTGCCGCAGGGCTACGACACCGTGGTGGGCGAACGCGGCCTGACCCTGTCCGGCGGCCAGCGGCAGCGGATCGCGCTGGCCCGGGCGCTGCTGGCCGACCCCCGGATCATGCTGCTGGACGACGCGACCAGCGCGGTCGACCCGCGGGTGGAGGCCGAGATCCTGGCCACCCTGCGGCAGCTGATCCAGGGCCGTACCACGGTGCTGATCGCGCACCGCCGCTCCACCCTGGCACTGGCCGACCGGATCGCGGTGCTCGACGCCGGCCGGGTGGTCGACGTCGGCACCTTCGCCGAGCTGATGGAGCGCTGCCCGCTGTTCCGGCTGCTGCTGGCCGGCCCCGGCGAGGACGCCGAGGGGATCGACGCCGGCGAGCTGTCCAGCGCCGCCCCGGTCTCCTCCGAGGTGGTGGACGGGGTCAGCACCGCGCTGTGGCAGCCCGTCGCGGCCGAGCCCGGCGCCGCCCCCGCCTCGCTCCGGCGGGTCACCGAGGCCAGTGGCCGGATGATGGGCGGCCGGGGCCTGTTCGAGGCGGTGCCGCCGTCGGAGGACCTGCTGGCCAAGGTGGCCGCGCTGCCCCCGGCAACCGACGTGCCCGAGGTGGACGAGGCGGCCGTCCGGGCGCCGGAACCGCACTTCAGCCTGCGCGGGCTACTGGCGCCGGTGCGGCTGGCGTTCGCGCTCGGCATCGGCCTGGTGGGCCTGGACGCAGTGCTGCAGCTGCTGCTGCCCTCGCTGATCAGGACCGCCGTGGACCGCGGCGTCCTCGAACACCGGGCAACGGTGCTGTACACCGTCTCGGCGGTCGCGGTCGGGCTGCTGGCGCTGGACTGGCTGGTCAGCGCGGCCGGCACCCGGCTGACCGGGCGCACCGGCGAGCGGCTGCTCTACACGCTGCGGGTCAAGGCGTTCGCGCACCTGCAACGGCTCAGCCTGGACTACTACGAGCGCGAGCTGGGCGGCCGGATCATGACCCGGATGACCACCGACGTCGACGCGCTGTCGAACTTCCTGCAGACCAGCCTGGCCTCGGCGCTGATCAGCGTGCTCACCCTGGTCGGGGTGCTGGTGGCGCTGCTGCTGCTCGACGCGCAGCTGGCCCTGGTGCTGGTCGCCGCGCTGCCGATCCTGCTGGCGGCCACCCTGGTGTTCCGCCGGCTGTCGGTGCCCGCCTACGTCGAGGCCCGGGAGCGGGTCAGCACGGTCAACGCCCAGTTCCAGGAGAACGTGGCCGGCGTCCGGGTGGCGCAGGTGTTCCGGCGCGAGCAGCGCAACGCCCAGGTCTTCCTGGGCGCCGCCCGGGACTACCGCGACTCCCGGCTGCGCGCCCAGATCTACATCTCGACCTACTTCCCGTTCGTGCAGCTCCTCGCCGACCTCTCCGGTGCCGCGGTGCTCGCCTTCGGCGCGCACCGGCTGGCGCACGGCAGCCTGTCGGCCGGCTCGCTGATCGCCTTCTTCCTCTACCTGGACGCCTTCTTCGGGCCGGTCCAGCAGCTGTCCCAGGTCTTCGACGGCTACCAGCAGGCCTCGGTGGGGCTGTCCCGGCTGAAGGAGCTGCTGGGCACCCCGACCGGTACGCCGGAGCCGGCCGAGCCGCGGCCGGTGCCGGCGCTGCGCGGTGAGATCACCCTGACCGGCGTGGAGTTCCACTACCCCGGCACCACCCGGCCGGCGGTCAGCGGCATCGAGCTGCGCATTCCGGCCGGCCAGTCGGTGGCGCTGGTCGGGCAGACCGGCGCCGGCAAGTCCACCCTGGTCAAGCTGATCGCCCGGTTCTACGACCCGACTGCCGGCACCGTCGCGGTGGACGGTGCGGACCTGCGCGAGCTGGACCTGGGCGGCTACCGGCAGCGGCTGGGCATCGTGCCGCAGGAGGCCTATCTGTCCCCCGGCACGGTGCGCGACGCCATCGCCTACGGCCGGCCCGACGCCACCGACGCCGAGGTGGAGCGGGCCGCCCGGGCGGTCGGCGCGCACCAGATGGTGGCCGCCCTGAGCGGCGGCTACCTGCACCAGGTGGGCGAACGGGGCCGCAACCTGTCCGCCGGCCAGCGGCAGCTGATCGCGCTGGCCCGGGCCGAGCTGGTCGACCCCGACATCCTGCTGCTGGACGAGGCCACCGCCGCGCTGGACCTGGCCAGCGAGGCGCAGGTCACCGAGGCGACCCAGCGGCTGAGCCGGCACCGCACCACGGTGACGGTGGCGCACCGGCTGACCACCGCGGCCCGGGCCGACCGGATCGTGGTGCTGGCCGACGGCCGCATCGTCGAGGACGGCAGCCACCAGCAGCTGCTGGCCGACGGCGGCAGCTACGCCGAGCTGTGGCGTACCTACCTGGCGGGCGAGCCGATCGAGCGCGAGGCGGTGTAGCCCCGTCCGGGCTGCCGGGCGGGCTGTCCGGATGGGCCTGCCCGGGTGGGTTCAGCGATCGGCGGGATCGCCGACGTAACCCGGGCCGTGCGCGTCCCGGGCGCAGTCGTCGGCCACCAGCGGCCGGTCGGCGTGCTGGTGGTCGGCCTGCAGGGTGGCGTGCCGGATCCGGTGCAGGTCGGCCAGCACCCGCCGCACCCCGTGCGCCACCTCGTGGCAGTCGTGGCTGGCCTCGATCACCAGGTGCGCCGACAGCGCCGGCTCGCCGGCGCCCAGGTCCCACACGTGCAGGTCGTGCACCTCGCGCACGCCGGCCACCGCGGCCATCGAGCGGCCGATCCGGGCCGGGTCGGTGCCGCTGGGCGCGGCCTCCAGGAACACCCGGCCGGCCGAGCGCACCAGCCCGGTGCCGCTGCGCACCATCAGCGCGGCGACCACCAGCGAGGCCACCGCGTCGGCCCTGGTCCAGCCGGTCAGCAGGATCACCGCGCCGGCCACGGCGGTGGCCACGAATGCCCACAGGTCGGTGACCAGGTGGGCCAGCGCACCCCGCACGTTCAGGCTGCTCTGGTTGGCCCGGGCGGCCAGCAGCACCGCCACCAGGTTCACCCCGATGCCGACCAGGGCCACCACCAGCACCGCCGCCCCGGGGACGTCCGGCGGGTCGAACAGCCGCCGCACCGCCGCCACGGCGAACCAGACGGCCAGCAGCAGCAGGGTGATGCCGTTGGCCTGGGCGGACACCGCGTCGATCCGGGTGAAGCCGTAGGTGTAGGCACCCCGGGCCGGCCGGCGGGCCAGCCCGGCGGCGACCACCGCGACCGCCAGGGCGGCGGCGTCGGTGAGCAGGTGGCCGGCGTCGGTGAGCAGCGCCAGCGACCCGACCGCCAATCCCACGGCGACCTCGGCGACCAGGAAGGCCACAATTACCACCAGGGCGGCCGACAGCCACCGGCGGTCGGCGTCCGGGCCGCCGCCGCCGTGCAGGTGCGGGCGGTGTGAATGCCCGGCCGGCTCGGCGCGTGTAGTCATGAGCCCCAGCATGGTTCGGCGGGTTTTCCCCGTCAATCACGGGGGTGCCCCGCGCGGGACCTGCGTTACCAGCCGGACTGCACCGGGCGCCCCTCGGCGTAGCCGGCGCTGCTCTGGATGCCCACCACGGCGCGGTCGGTGAACTCGGCGATGGTGCGGGCGCCGGCGTAGGTGAAGGCCGACCGGACGCCGGCGATGATCGAGTCGATCAGGTCCTCCACGCCCGGCCGGGCCGGGTCCAGGTAGCTCCGCCCGGTGGAGATGCCCTCCTCGAACAGCGCCTTGCGGGCCCGCTCGAAGGGCGACTCCGACGCCGTCCGGGAGGCCACCGCCCGGGCCGAGGCCATTCCGAAGCTGTCCTTGTAGGCCCGGCCGTCGGCGGCCACCTTCAGGTCGCCCGGCGACTCGTAGGTGCCGGCGAACCAGGAGCCGATCATCACCGCCGAGGCGCCGGCGGCCAGCGCCAGCGCGACGTCGCGCGGGTGCCGCACCCCGCCGTCGGCCCAGACGTGCCGGCCCAGCCGCCGGGCCGCCCCGGCGCATTCCAGGACGGCCGAGAACTGCGGGCGGCCGACCCCGGTCATCATCCGGGTGGTGCACATCGCGCCGGGCCCGACGCCCACCTTGACGATGTCGGCGCCGGCCTCGATCAGGTCCACGGTGCCGCCCGCCGACACCACGTTGCCGGCCGCGATCGGCACCCCGGGCGAGATCGAGCGGACCGCGGCCAGCGCCTCGAGCATCCGGTGCTGGTGGCCGTGCGCGGTGTCGAGCACCAGCAGGTCGATGCCGGTGGCCAGCAGCCGCTCGGCCTTGGCCCGGACGTCGCCGTTGACCCCCATCGCCGCCGCCACCCGCAGCCGGCCGGCGGCGTCGGTGGCGGGCTCGTACAGGGTCGCGCGCAACGCCGAGGTGCGGGTCAGCACGCCGACCAGCAGGCCGTCGTCGTCGACCACCGGCGCCAGCCTGCGGTGCTGGTCGGCCAGCTTGTCGAACGCCTCGCGGGCGCTGATCTTGGCGGGCAGCTTCTGCAACCGGCTCGACATCACCTGCGACAGCTGGGCGAACTGGTCGGCACCGGCGCAGTCGCGCTCGGTGACCACGCCGACCGGACGGCCGTCTTCGACCACCACCACGGCCCCGTGCCCCCGCTTGGGCATCAGTGCCCGCGCGTCGGAGACGGTGTTGGTCGGCGCCAGGGTCAGCGCCGTCTCGTGCACCAGGTCGCGCTGCTTGACCCAGCTGACCACCTCGGCGACCACGTCGACCGGGATGTCCTGGGGCAGCACCGTCAGCCCGCCCCGGCGGGCCACCGTCTCGGCCATCCGCCGGCCGGCCACCGCCGTCATGTTGGCGACCACCAGGGGGATGGTGGCACCGCTGCCGTCGCTGGTGGCCAGGTCCACGTCGAAGCGGGACGCCACGTCGGAGGACCGCGGGACCATGAAGACGTCTTCGTAGGTCAGGTCGTGTGCCGGCATCAGGCCGTTGAGAAACTCCACGTTCTGAAGAGTCTACCGGCCGGAGCCGGCCCGCCCGGCCGATCCGCGACTGGTCGGAGGCACCCCGGGCTGCCTCGTACTCTGGACGGGTGGGCATTGCGGTCTTCGACATCGACGGCGTGGTGGCCGACGTCCGGCACCGGCTGCACCTGCTGGAACGCCGGCCCAAGGACTGGCCGGCGTTCTTCGCCGCGGCGGCCCGGGACACCAGCCTGGCCGAGGGCATCGACCGGGTGCGTGCCGCGGCGACCGAGCACGAGATCGTCTGGCTGACCGGCCGGCCGCGGTCGCTGGAGGAGGTCACCCGACGCTGGCTGGACCAGCGCGAACTGCCCGGCACCGAGCTGATCATGCGGGGCCGGCGGGACTTCCGGCCGGCGCCGGTGCTCAAGCTGGCCGAATTGACCCGATTGCGCCCTCGGCAGGTGGAACTGTTCGTCGACGACGACGCCAAGGTGATCGCCGCGGCGGCCGGCGTGGGCTTTCCGGCGGTGCTGGCCGACTGGATGGAGTCCTCGCCGGCGCTGTCCGAGGCGCAGGACCAGGCGGGACGGACCTGACCCGACGTGTACGTAGACACGCCCTCGAGCCTCTGTAGAGACAAGGTTCTCCGATCGCGACTTGAGAAAACCTAGAGGCTGTCGGTCTTGACTTTCCGATCTGGGCGGTGTTTGTTCGATGTTAAGATTGCAATTTGGCTACGACTGCACGGCAACGCACGAATCAGCCTGTAATCGCTACCGGAAAACGCCGAACATTGATGTGCGCCACACCACAATCTGATAGATACGTATGTAGACACTCACCAGGCTAGGAAGCAGCTAATGAGCCACCTCGATAACCTGCCGGCGCCCGACCAGGCCGCGCCGCGCAACCCGGTCGCCCGGGGGACCTGTATACACGAACCGCGCTGTCCCGACGCCCACGGCGCCGACCGGGACGCAGCGCACGTCATCGCCTGCCACCCGGAGCAGGGCTGGAGCCTGCTCTGCAATGGCGTCGTGCTGTTCGAGGACTCCGGCGAGATCCTGCCGGACGGCCACTGCGTCCAGGCCCGGCGGGCGGAACTGACCGCCGCCGCGCTGCACCGGGTGGCCTGAGCCGCCCGAGCTGTAACCAGCTCTAGAACCGACCGTGGGCGCCAGCGTTGCTGGCGCCCACGACCCTTGCCCAGCCGCCCGCCTCAGGCGTAGTCGGCCACTGGCGGGCAGGAACACATCAGATTGCGGTCACCGTAGGCGCCGTCGATCCGCCGTACCGGCGCCCAGTACTTCGCCGCCGGGTCGACACCGGCCGGGTAGACCGCCTCGGCCCGGCTGTACGGGTGCTCCCAGTCCTCCACCAGGCAGCGCGCGGTGTGCGGGGCGTTGCGCAACGGATTGTCCTGGGCGGGCCAGGCGCCACTGCGCACCTGCTCGATCTCGGCCCGGATCGCGATCATCGCCTCAATGAACCGGTCGATCTCGCGCAGGTCCTCGCTCTCGGTCGGCTCCACCATCAGGGTGCCGGCCACCGGGAAGGACATGGTCGGCGCGTGGAAGCCGTAGTCGATCAGCCGCTTGGCGACGTCGTCGACCGTCACGCCGGTCTCCTTGGTGATCTGGCGCAGGTCCAGGATGCACTCGTGGGCGACCAGGCCGCGCGCGCCGGTGTAGAGCACCGGGTAGTGCTCGTTGAGCCGGGCCGCGATGTAGTTGGCCGACAGGATCGCCGTGGCGGTGGCCGCGGTCAGGCCGTCCGGGCCCATCAGCCGCAGGTAGGCCCAGGTGATCGGCAGGATGGAGGCCGACCCCCACGGCGCCGCCGCGATCGCGCCCGGACCGGTCTCGGGCCCGGCCAGCGGCTGCAGCGGGTGGTTGGGCAGGAACGGCGCCAGGTGCTCGCGGACCGCGACCGGGCCGACGCCCGGCCCGCCGCCGCCGTGCGGGATGCAGAAGGTCTTGTGCAGGTTCAGGTGCGAGACGTCGGCGCCGAACTTGCCGGGCCGGGCCAGCCCGACCATCGCGTTGAGGTTCGCGCCGTCGACGTAGACCTGGCCGCCGGCGGCGTGCACCAGCTCGCAGACCTCGCCGATGTGGTCCTCAAACACCCCGTGGGTGGACGGGTAGGTGACCATGATGGCGGCCAGCCGGTCGGCGTACTGGGAGACCTTGGCCTTCAGGTCGTCCAGATCCACCTCGCCCTCGGTGCCGCTGGTGGCGACCACCACCACCTTCATGCCGGCCAGCACCGCCGAGGCCGCGTTGGTGCCGTGCGCGCTGGCCGGGATCAGGCAGATGTCGCGGCCGGTCTCGCCCCGGCTGCGGTGGTAGGAGGAGATCGCCAGCAGGCCCGCGAACTCGCCCTGGGCGCCGGCGTTGGGCTGCAGCGACACCGCGTCGTAGCCGGTGATCTCGGTCAGCCAGCTCTCCAGGTCCGCGATCAGGGCGGCGTAGCCGTCGAACTGGCCCCGCGGCGCGAACGGGTGCAGGTTGGCAAAGCCCGGGTTGGTCACCGGCTCCATCTCGGTGGTGCCGTTCAGCTTCATGGTGCACGAGCCGAGCGGGATCATGCCGCGGTCCAGCGCGTAGTCCCGGTCGGCCAGCCGGCGCAGGTAGCGCAGCATGGCGGTCTCGGAGTGGTGGGAGTTGAACACCGGGTGGCTGAGGTAGTCCGACTCGCGCCGTAGCCCGCCGGGCAGCGCCACCGGGGCGGTGTCCGGCAGTTCGCCGGTCACCCCGAAGGCGGCCAGCACTTCCCTGAGCACCGAGTCGGTGGTGGCCTCGTCGCAGGCGATGCCGAGGTGGTCGGCGTCGACCAGCCGCAGGTTCACGCCGCGCTCGTCGGCGGCCGCCAGCACCTCGGCGGCCCGGCCCGGCACCCGGACGGTGACGGTGTCGAAGAACTCGCCGGTCAGCACCTCGACGCCGCCGGCCCGCAGCGCCGCGGCCAGCCGGGCGGCCTTGGCGTGCACGGTGGCCGCGATCGCCCGCAGCCCGGTCGGGCCGTGGTAGACGGCATACATCGAGGCCATCACCGCCAGCAGCACCTGGGCGGTGCAGATGTTGGAGGTGGCCTTCTCCCGCCGGATGTGCTGCTCCCGGGTCTGCAGGGCCAGCCGGTAGGCCGGCCGCCCCTCGGCGTCCACCGAGACGCCCACCAGCCGGCCGGGCAGCTGGCGCTCTAGGCCGGCCCGGATCGCCAGGTAGCCGGCATGCGGGCCGCCGAAGCCCAGCGGCACCCCGAACCGCTGCGAGGTGCCGACCGCCATGTCGGCTCCGAGCTCGCCGGGCGGGGTCAGCAGCGTCAGGGCCAGCAGGTCGGCCGCCACCGCGACCAGCGCGCCGGCGTCGTGTGCCGCGTCGATCACCGGACGCAGGTCGCGCACCCGGCCGGAAGCGCCCGGGTACTGCAGCAGGACGCCGAACACCGCTCCGTCGGCGAGCTCGGCCGGGGTGCCGTCGGACAGGTCGGCGACCAGCACCCGCAGGCCGAGCGCGGTGGCCCGGGTGCGGACCACGTCCACGGTCTGCGGCAGCGCCTCGGCGTCGACCAGGAAGGCGTCGGCGCCCTTCTTGGCCGCGGCCGAGGTGCGGTGCGCCAGCGCCATCGCCTCGGCGGCCGCGGTGGCCTCGTCCAGCAGCGACGCGCCGGCGGTCGGCAGGCCGGTCAGGTCCTCCACCATGGTCTGGAAGTTCAGCAGCGCCTCCAGCCGGCCCTGGCTGATCTCGGGCTGGTACGGGGTGTAGGCGGTGTACCAGGCCGGGTTCTCGAGCACGTTGCGCCGGATCACCGGCGGGGTGACGGTGTCGTAGTAGCCCAGCCCGATCATCGAGGCGCGCACAGTGTTGCGGGCGGCCAGCGCGCGCAGCTCCGCGGCCACCTCGGCCTCGGAGGCGGCTGGCGGCAGCGCCAGCTCCAGGGTGGTGCGGATGCTGGCCGGAATGGCCGCGGTGAGCAGCTCGTCGAGGTTGGCGAAACCCAGCGCCTTGAGCATCACAGCCTGGTCGGCGGGCTGGGTGACCCCGATGTGCCGGGCCGAGAACGGGGTCAGGGCGGGAACGGCGGCATTCTCCGCGGCGTTTCCAGTGGCAGCTTCGTTACCAGCAGCGTGGTCCATGCGGGCTCCAACTCCAGACAGGGCCGAGATAGCCCGGCACGAAACCGGACTACTCCCCCTCTGTCAGGCCGGCGCCCTTCAGAGCTACCTGCGCGCACGGTCCTGCAGCCTGAGAGGTTGGCGGGGAAGTTGCCCCTTCGGCGCCGTCCGGCATTTGCTAAGAACTGACCGGTACGGACTCTCCCGTGCGCGTTGCGGTACCAGCCAGATTACCAGCCTGGCGGTCCGGCGCTTCTCAAGCAGAGGCGGATCGGCGCTGCCGGCGGCGGGACAGCTCGTCGTCGGCCGGGGCCTCGACGCCCACCGTGCCGTCGGTGCGCTCGGACGGCAGCGTCGCCAGCGAGCCGGTCAGCTCGCGCAGCGCCCCGCTCACCGCGATGCCGAACACGCCCTGGCCGCCCTGCAGGAGGTCCACCACCTCTTCGGAGGAGGTGCACTCGTAGACGGTGGTGCCGTCCGAGAGCAGGGTGATCCGGGCCAGGTCGTCGACGCCGCGCTGGCGCAGGGCGTCCACCGCGAGCCGGATGTTCTGCAGCGAGACGCCGGTGTCGAGCAGCCGCTTGACCACCTTCAGGACCAGGATGTCCTTGAACGAGTACAGCCGCTGGCTGCCGGAACCGGCTGCCGAGCGGACCGAGGGCGCCACCAGTTCGGTGCGCGCCCAGTAGTCGAGCTGGCGGTAGGTGATGCCGGCGGCGGCGCAGGCGGTCGGGCCCCGGTACCCGACCGAGTCGTCGGAGCCGATACCTGGCTGGGAGAACAGCTCACCCTGCTCCGGCGTATGGTCCTGCACGTCGTCTCCTGCCTGCTCCTACCGACCGAGCACATCTGCGATGTCTTCACCGCTCCCGATCCTGGCGACCGGGCACGGCACCCCATCGAATTGCACCGTGGGTATTTACTGACGGTATGCCGCGGTGACTGCGCCGGTCAATCCGCCTCGCCGGATCGCGGCGAAAAAGTAACCGTCGACTTCAGATGCAGACTCACCGGCCGGCTTCTGACCGGCGGGCGCAGGCACGATCAGGGGCGATCAGGGGGCTCCGGGGTGCGGTTCGTCGCCGCCGGAGCCGGCGAAATCGTCGGCGGAGATGGTGTCCAGGAACTCCCGGAACCGTTCCACCTCGTCCTCGTCCTCCTCGGGGATGGAGATGCCGGCCGCGGCCAGCACGCTCTCGTCCCCCACGATCGGGGTCCCGGTGCGCAGCGCCAGCGCGATCGCGTCCGACGGCCGGGCGCTGACCGTGGTGCCGTTGGCGAACTGCAGCTCGGCATAGAAGACGTCGTCGCGCAGCTCGGTGATCGACACCTGCTTCAGCTCGCCGCCGAGCGCGCTGATCACGAGCTTGAGCAGGTCGTGGGTCATCGGACGGGGCGTCTGGACGCCCTGCTGCTCGAAGGCGATGGCCGAGGCCTCCACCGCGCCGATCCAGATCGGCAGGTAACGGACGCCGCCGGACTCCTTGAGCAGCACCACGGGCTGGTTCGCGGGCAGCTCCACCCGCACGCCGACGACCTCGAGCGGATGCAGA